>JAABUN010000253.1_pt1 | contig 141900 bp, 151 predicted proteins | sample 5559311 | NCBI WGS metagenome assembly JAABUN01 (sample SAMN10711877, study PRJNA513370) | rock metagenome | isolation source: Antarctica rocks | place: Antarctica: Victoria Land, Siegfried Peak sud
GGCTCGTCGCATCCTGGGGCTGAAGTAGGTCCCAAGGGTTGGGCTGTTCGCCCATTAAAGCGGTACGCGAGCTGGGTTCAGAACGTCGTGAGACAGTTCGGTCCCTATCTGCCGTGGGCGTTGGAGAGTTGAGAGGAGTTGTCCCTAGTACGAGAGGACCGGGATGAACGCACCTCTGGTGTATCAGTTGTCCTGCCAAGGGCATAGCTGGTTAGCTACGTGCGGATCGGATAACCGCTGAAGGCATCTAAGCGGGAAGCCGGCCTCGAGATGAGCTCTCCCATCCCCATGAGGGAGTAAGACCCCTGGTAGACCACCAGGTTGATAGGCCGGATCTAGAAGAGCGGTAACGCTCGAAGGAGACCGGTACTAATGGGTCGAGGGCTTGACGGATTGACTTTTGTGGTACCCGCACGGCTACTGTGCAGTTTTGAAGGACCCTCGGAGGCGAGGTCTCTCGACCTTTTCCGGTGGTTATGGCGAGGGGGAAACACCTCTTCCCTTTCCGAACAGAGCAGTTAAGCCCCTCAGCGCCGATGGTACTTGGCCTTCACGGGCCTGGGAGAGTAGGACGCCGCCGGTTTATCGTCGCGAGCCGTCCCTTCGGGGGCGGCTCGTTGTCGTTTCTCCATGGGGACCGCCCGCGGCGCCGTGCCGGCTGGGGCGCAGACGCGCGGGCCCCCCGGAAGCGGGCTCCGGGGGCCGGCCTCCCCTCGGCCCCCGGAGCACAGCAGATCAGCGGCCCTCCCAGGCCGCACACGGTCAGCCGCTCGTCGAGCGCTGGGCGTGGCGCCGCCGCGCGCGCGCCGCGAGCGGCGTGACGCAGTGGTGAGACCTCGGCGGGGCCGAGTTCGGGCGTCGCGGCCCCAGGTGGGACCGCAGGGGGCGGCGGTGCGGGTGCAGCGCCTGGTCCGCGACGGGCTCGTGCGGACCCTCGACACCGTCGGCGAGGGTCGCAAAGGCAACGAGCTGGTCGAGGGTGCTCCACGCCACGGAGCGCAGGGTGTGCGCGAGCGGCCGGAGACTGGGTGGGGAGGAGAACATGTGTTCGCAAAGCTACGTCGGCCAGCGGACGGATGCTCAGCGCGGCCGGCTGCAGGCGCAGATCTGGCTCTGGCACGGGGCTTGATGCGCGGCAGGCTGCAACGGATCTTGCGGGTCAGCCGGCCGGCGCCGGTGCGGCGGCCTGTGCGGCGGCCGGTTCGGGTCCGCTCAGGGTGTGGCGGCGTGTCGTCACGACCACGGCGCCCAGTGCGGCCACCGAGGCCGCGATGGCGAACGACAGTCGCCAGTCGGCGGCCTCGACGACCGCGCCCGCCACCGCGTTGCCGGCGGCGATCCCGATGACCAGCGACGTGATCGGCCAGGTGTAGGCCTCGGTCGCGAAGCCGGGAGGGACCACGTCGCTGACGAGCTGGTTGCCCGACGAGAGCAGGGGGGCGATGACCACCCCGGCGGGGAGGAGCAGCGCTGCCATGAGCGGGATCGAGGTCGCCGCGGCCAGCGGCGCGAAGCACAAGGGCAGCAGCAGGGCGATCCTCACGTACATCGCGGCCAGACGGCCGCTGCGGTCGCGCGCCCCGTAGGCCAGCCCGCCCGCAGCGCTGGCCAGCGACCAGCAGGCCAGCAGCAGGCCGGCGAGCTCGCGCGCACCCTCGTCCTCGGCGAAGGCCGGCAGGGTGACCTCGACGGCACCGAAGCAGAAGCCGAACGGCACGACGGTCAGGACGAGCGTGCGCAACCCCGGGGCGGCGAGCGCCCCGAGCAGCCCCGCGGGACGGGCGCCCTCGGGCGCGAGCCACGCGCGGACGGGCTCTCGGACCACGAACCCCAGCGTCCCGGACACGACGAGCATCACCGACAGGACTAGCGCCGCCTGCGGTGCGATGAGCAGCGTGGCTCCCGCGACGATCAGCGGTCCGACGACGAAGATGAGCTCGACGAAGACGCCGTCCAGCGCGAAGGCGGCGGAGGTCAGGCCCGGCTCGGCGTGCAGCAGCGTGGGCCACAGCGCGCGCAGGACCGAGGACACGGGGGGTATGAGCGCGCCGGTCAGCAGGGCGTCGGCGAGCAGGACGCCCGCCGGTGCGCCCGCCGTCCCCAGGACAACCAGGCCGAGCAAGCCCACACCGTGCAGCAGGCACAACGGCACGAGGACCCGGCGCGGGCCGCGGCGGTCGACCAGCCTGCCGGCCAGCGGGGAGCCCAGGCCGACCCCCACCGCGAAGGCGGCCGCGACCGCGCCGGCGATCGCGTAGGACCCGGTCCGCTCACGCAGGAACAGGACGATGGCCAGCGCGTCGATGCCGATCGGCGCCCGCGCGACGTAGGCCGCCGCCATGAGCGGCGCGACCTCGGGGGTGCTCAGGACCCGGCGGTAGCGCCCGAGAGCGCCAGCGTTCACGCCGTCTGGGCGCCGTGCAGCTCGAGCTCGTCAGCGCGCGCGTCCAGCGCGGCGATGACGAAGGCGATGTGCTCGTCGAGGTCGGCGCCGAGCTCCTCGGCGCCGCGGCGCACGTCGTCGCGGTTGATCGCGGCGGCGAACGCGGGCGTCTTGAGCTTCTTCTTCACCGACTTCGGCGTCATGCCGTGGATGCCCTCGGGGCGCACGTACGCGCAGGCCACGACGAACCCGGACAGCTCGTCCACGGCGTAGAGCGTCCTCTCCATCGGGGTGTCGCGGGACACGCCGAGGTAGTCGGCGTGCGACGCGACGGCACGGACGAGCTCCGGCGGGTAGCCGAGGCGTTCGAGCTCGGCCATCGCCATGCGCGGGTGCCCCGTTTCGAGGTCCGGATGGCGCTCGTAGTCGAGGTCGTGCAGCAGGCCGGTGGCGCCCCAGAGCTCCTCGTCCTGCCCGTCGCGACGGGCTGCGGCGCGCATCGAGGCCTCGACCGCGAGGCAGTGCTTGCGCAGGCTCACCGACGTGACCCACTCGGTCAGCAGGGACCACGCCGCATCACGCGAAAGCTGCACCGACATGACTGTTACCCTAGCCCCGCTCTCCCGGTCCCGACCGTCACTTCCCCTCATGGAGAAGTTCATCATCCACGGTGGCGTGCCGCTCTCCGGCACGGTGACCCCGGCCGGGAACAAGAACGGTGCGCTGCCCATCCTGGCTGCTTCGCTCCTCACGGTGGAGGAGGTCGTCGTGCGCAACGTCCCGCGCATCCGCGACGTCAGCGCGATGCTCGCGTTGCTCGAGCACATGGGGGTCAGCGTCGAGTGGCGTTCGCAGCACTCGGTGGCCCTGTGCGCGCGCGACGTCAACCCCGAAGCGCAGGTCGACCGCCGCCTCGCCGATCAGATCCGGGCCTCGTTCCTGCTCGCCGGCCCGTTGCTGGCCCGCTTCGGCCACGCGGTCATGCCACCGCCTGGCGGGGACGTCATCGGGCGCCGGCGCCTGGACCCGCACCTCGACGCCTTCGAGGCGATGGGCGCCGCGTACACCCAGGAGGGGGACATCATCCTCGACGCCCCCGCCGGCGGGCTGCGCGCGGGTCGTGTGTTCATGGACGAGCCCTCGGTCATGGCCACCGAGAACGCGCTCATGGCGGCCGCCCTGACCCCGGGGGAGACGCTGATCGGCAACGCCGCGTGCGAACCGCACGTCCAAGATCTGGCCCGCATGCTCACCGCTATGGGCGCGCGCATCGACGGCGTCGGCTCCAACGTGCTGACCGTTCACGGGGCGGCCGAGCTCGGCGCCTGCGATCACACGATCGCGCCCGACCACATCGAGATCGGCTCCTTCATGGCGCTGGCCGGCGTGACCGGGGGCGAGGTGCGCATCAAGGACACCGTCCCCGAGGACCTGCGGATGATCCGCCTGGTCTTCAAGAAGCTCGGCCTGCACTCCGAGCTCGACGGGGCCGACGTGCTTGTCCCGGGCGGCCAGAAGCTCGTCGTCCAGGCCGACGTGGGTGACTACACGTGCAAGGTGCAGGACGGCCCCTGGCCCGCCTTCCCGGCGGATCTGACCTCGATCGCGGTGGCGCTGGCCACCCAATGCGAGGGGCAGGTCCTCATCCACGAGTGGATGTTCGAGAGCCGGCTGGTCTTCACCGACAAGCTCGGCTTCATGGGGGCCAACATCACCGTCTGTGACCCGCACCGAGCGATCGTCACCGGGCCGCGGCGGCTGCGCGGCGAGCGCGTGGAGTCGCCGGACATCCGTGCCGGGATGGCCATGCTCCTCGCGGCGCTGTGCGCCGACGGGCGAACGGAGATCGGCAACATCCGCCAGATCGACCGTGGCTACGAGCGCATCGACGAGCGGCTGCGGGAGCTCGGTGCCCAGATCGAGCGCGTCGCGACCGAGCCGGTCGCCGCGTGAGCCCCTCCTAGCCTTCGGGCGGTGATCCACCCGATCCCCAGCGGCACGCGCGACGTGCTGCCCGACGAGATGCGCGAGCTGCGGGCGATCACCGAGAAGCTGCGCGCCGTCTTCGAAACCCACGGCTACGGGGAGATCTCGACGCCCGCGATCGAGTACGAGGGGGTCCTTCGGCGCGGCGGCGACGGCGTCTCGCCCGCCTACCGGGTCTTCGACGACCACGGCGACGTCCTCGCCCTGCGCTCGGACATGACGGTGCCCATCGCCCGGGTCGTCGCCACACGCTACGCGACGGCCGAGCCGCCGCTGCGCTTCTGCTCCTTCGCGCACGTCTACCGGCAGGTCAAGCCGTTTCGCGGCGAGATGCGCGAGCACCTGCAGGCCGGGGTCGAGCTCGTCGGCGCCCCCGGGCCGGACGGGACGGCGGAGGCTCTGACCCTCATGGCCCGCGCGCTGCGCGCCGCCGGGCTGCGCGACTACCGTGTGGCCTTGGGCGACGCGTCGCTGTACCCGGCGCTGATGTCCTCCTGCGGGGTGCCCGAGGACGGGCAGGCGCGGCTGCTGACCGAGCTCGTGCGGCGCAACTTCGTTGCGCTCGAGCTCGAGGTCGAACGCCTCGACGTCGCGCCGGAGCAGGCGAAGCTGTTGCGCGAGGTCCCGCAGATGCGCGGCGGCCCGGACGTGCTCGCCGCCCCCGCCGGCCCGGTGGCCGACGCGGTCGCGGGGCTGCGTGAGCTGCACGCTCGCCTGGAGCCGGAGATCGCCGAGCGCGTCATCTTCGACCTCGGGCTGGCGCGCGAGCTCGGCTACTACACGGGCGCGGTCTTCGACGTGCTCGACCCAGCCCTCGGGGTCGCCATCGGGGGCGGCGGGCGCTACGACGACCTGCTCGGGAACTTCGGCCGCGCGCTGCCGGCAGTCGGGTTCGCGCTCGGGATCGATCGCCTGCACATCGCGCTGACCGGCGAGGAGTCACGGGCATGACCGGCTCGGGCGAGCCGGCTCTCCGCATCGCCGTGCCCCGGGGGGCGCTGCTCGGCGAGACCCTCGACCTGCTCGACGGGCTGGGCATCGCGACCGCCGAGGTCCGCAGCAACGACCGCAAGCTGCTCTTCGACGACGTCGGCATCGTCACCATGCGCCCGTCGGACGTCCCGACCTACGTCGAGGCGGGCGCGGCGGACATCGGCATCACCGGCAAGGACGTGCTCATGGAGCAGCCCGAACGCGGCGTGATCGAGCTGCGCGACCTCTCCTACGGCCGCTGCGAGATGGTGCTGGCCACCGTCGAGGGCCCGGACCCGGCCGCCGAGGCCCTGCGCCGGCTCGGCGTCATGCGCGTCGCCACGAAGTACCCCAAGATCGCCGCCGCGTTCTTCGAGGCGACCGGGCGCCAGGCGGAGATCGTCGAGGTCAAGGGCTCGGTGGAGCTCGCCCCGCTCACCGGCCTTGTGGACGCCATCGTCGACCTCACGGCCACGGGGACCACGCTGCGCGAGAACGGCCTCGTGGTGCGCGAGCACATCGCGGTGGCCACGGCGCGGCTGATCGCCAACCCGGTCGCTCACCGACTGAAGGCGTCGGCGGTCGACGATCTGCTGCACCGCCTGCGCGAGGGCGCGCGTGCGGGTTGAACGCCTCGACGCCGCCGCCGATCCGGTCGCCGCCGCCGCGCACGTCCGCGGGCTTGCCCCGGGGGGCGCTTCGGTCGCCGCAGCCGTGGCCGACATCGTGGCGGGTGTGCGCGCCGGCGGCGACGCAGCCCTGAGCGGCTACGTCGAGCGCTTCGACGCGACGGGCGGCGCGCCGGTCCGCGTGACCGCGGCCGAGCTCGCCGACGCGCTGGCCGCGCTGGATCCGACGGTGCGCGCCGGCCTGGAGGTCGCGGTCGAGAACGTCGGGCTCGTCGCCCGGGCTGGGCTGGGCGCCGCCCAGACGCCGGTCGACCTGCCCCAAGGCCACCGGGTCATCCTGCGCGAGGTGCCGGTGAAGCGCGCGGCGATCTACGTTCCCGGCGGGCGCGCGCCCTACCCGAGCACGGTCGTCATGGGGGTCGTCACGGCGCGCGCCGCGGGCGTCGAGGAGATCGTGGTCTGCGCCCCGGGAGCACACCCGGTGATCCTGGCTGCCTGCGCGCTGTGCGGGGTGAGCGAGGTCCTGCGGATGGGGGGCGCGCACGCCGTGGCGGCGCTGGCGCTGGGCACCGAGACGATCGCGCGCGTCGACGTTGTCGCCGGGCCGGGGTCGCTGTACGTGCAGGAGGCCAAGCGGCAGCTCTGCGGGGAGGTCGGGATCGACTCCTTCGCCGGGCCGAGCGACGTGGTGGTCCTGGCCGACGCTTCGGCCCCGGCGGCACTCGTGGCCGCCGACCTGCTCGCCCAGGCCGAGCACGGCGAGGGGACGCTGGTCGCGCTGGTCAGCGACGACGAGCCGTTGCTGCAGGCCGTAGGCGAGGCGGTGGGCGCGCAGGCTCCGCAGGGCTCCGGAGCCGTGGCCGCGCTCGTCCGCGTAGGGGCGATGACGGACGCGCTCGCCTTCTCGGAGGCCTTCGCGCCCGAGCACCTCGAGCTCATCGGCCCCGGGGCGCAAGCCCTGGCCCCCGACGTGCGCAGCGCGGGGTGCGTGTTCGTCGGCGCCGCCGGGGCCACCGCCTTCGGCGACTACGTGGCGGGCTCGAACCACTGCCTGCCGACGCAGGGCGCCGCACGCTTCGCTTCCGCGCTCTCGGTGCGCCACTTCCAGCGGCAGGTTTGCGAGGTCCACGTCGGGGGGGCAGCCGGTGCGCTGGCCGCCGCCGGGGCCCCGGTCGCCCGGGCCGAGGGTTTCACCGAGCACGCACGCTCGATGGAGCTTCGTAAGGATGGGCCTTCGTGAGCCGCACCGCCACCATCAGCCGCACGACGAAGGAGACCGACGTCGCCCTGACGCTGGCGCTGGAGGGCACGGGCGCCGGCGCGCGCAGCACCGGCGTCGGGTTCTTCGACCACATGCTCGACCTGCTGGCCCGCCACGGCCGGCTCGACCTCGAGGTCAGCGCCACGGGCGACCTGCAGACGGGCTCCCACCACACGGTTGAGGACACCGGCATCGTGCTGGGCCAGGCGCTGCACGAGGCCCTGGGTGACCGGCGCGGCATCACGCGCTACGGGCACGCCGTCGTCCCGATGGACGAGGCGCGCGCGTCGTGTGCGATCGACGTCTCCGGGCGCCCCTTCGTCGCCTTCGAGGCGGCGCTGCCGGCCGGCACCACCGGGGGCTTCGACCACGAGCTCACGGAGGAGTTCTTTCGCGCGGTGGCCAACGCCGCCCGGCTGACCCTCCACCTCACCGTCGAGGCGGGCACCAACGCCCACCATATGATCGAGGCGCTGTTCAAGGCCTTCGCGCGCGCCCTGCGCATTGCCGTGGGGATCGACCCGAGCGAGGACGGCGTGCCGTCGACCAAGGGGACGCTGACCGGATGAGCGCCCGGATCGCCGTCGTCGACTACGGGATGGGCAACCGCCGCAGCGTCGAGAAGGCGCTGGCGCGGGTCGGCGCGACCGTGTCGGTCACGCGCGACCACGACGCGCTGCGCGCGGCCGACGGGCTGCTCGTGCCGGGCGTCGGGGCGTTCCCGGCGGCCATGCGAGCGCTGCGCGAGCTCGGCCTCGACGGACTGATCTGCGAGCGCGCCGGGGCCGGCGTGCCGGTCTTCGGCGCGTGCCTGGGGATGCAGCTGCTCTTCGAGACGTCGGTCGAGCACGAGGGAGAGGCCGGGCTGGGCCTGCTGGCCGGCGAGGTCCGCCGGCTCGATCCGGGCGCCCTGAAGCTGCCTCACATCGGCTGGAACCAGGTGTCCTGGACCCGCGACTCGCCGCTGACGCGCGGGCTGCCGGACCCCTCGACCTTCTACCACGTACACACCTTCGTGCCGCACCCGACCGACCCGGGGGACGTGCTGGGCGTCAGCGACTACGGCACCGAGTTCGCCTCGGTCGTGGCCCGCGACAACGTGTTCGGGGCGCAGTTCCATCCCGAGAAGTCCTCGACGCACGGGCTCGCCCTGTTGGCCAACTTCGCGCGGCTGTGCGCGCCGGCCTCGGTGGGTGCAGCGACGTGATCCTCTACCCGGCCATCGACATCTCCGACGGCAAAGCCGTCCGCCTCGTGCAGGGCGACTTCAACGAGGTCACCGTCTACGAGGACTCGCCGCTGGAGGCTGCGCGTGCGTGGGTGCAGGCGGGCGCGCGGTTCCTGCACATCGTCGACCTCGACGGGGCGCGGCAGGGCTCGCCGCAGAGCATCCACCACCTGGAGGAGATCACGGCGGAGCTCGCGGTGCCGGTGCAGTACGGCGGCGGGTTGCGGTCCCTGCCGGCGGTGCGCGACGCGCTGCGCGCCGGGGCCGAGCGCGTGATCCTCGGAACCGCGGCCTACAACGACCTCGACTTCCTCGACGACGTCCTGGGCGCCTACCGCGAGCGGGTGATCGTGTCGGTCGACACCCGCGGCGGGAACATCTCGACGTCCGGCTGGACCGAGACGACGCAGATGCCGGCGGAGGCGGTGATCGAGCGGCTCCAGACGCGCGGCGTGCGGTCCTTCGTCTACACCAACGTCGACAAGGACGGGATGCTCGAAGGGCCCGACCTCGACGAGGTGCGCCGCATCGCTGCCGCGGTGCGCGGCCGCTTCCTGTACTCGGGCGGCATCGGCCAGCTCGACGACCTCAACGCACTCGCCGAGCTGCGGCAGGTCAACCTCGGGGGTGTGATCGTGGGCAAGGCGCTGTACGAGCGCCGCTTCACGATCGCCGAGGGCCAGGCCGCCCTGTCGCCGCGCTGAGCGGTGCCCGCGGTCGGTCGCGGCCCTGTCGCGACTCGCGACGTACGCGGCCGCGCGCGTCCGGCCACCGGCGGACCGGGTCCGTGCAGCGCTCTGGACGCTACGATTTTCAGATCACTTGCTCATCGTCCCCAGTTCGGGTTGGTGCTGTGGTCGTGCTGTTGACGGCGGTGGCAGCCGTGTCCGAGGCGGTCGCTGCGGCGAGCACAGAGGGCCCTCAAGCGCGGCAGGTGCCGCTGTCGGGCGCGGAGGCGCCGCGATCACCGAACTGCAGCCCTCGCTTCTGCGTCCACTGGACCGCTGAGGGCGAGGACGCCCCGCCGACGCATGACGCGGACGGCGACGCGATCCCCGACTACGTCGCCCAGGTGAGCGCGTTTGCTGAGGACAGCCTCTCCTCCCAGACCGCCGCGGGCTCGAACGGGCTCGGCTGGGCGCCGCCGGTGCCGGACGGGGAACGGGGTGGTGAGGTGAACAAGACCGATGTCTACGTCGACTTCCGGTCCGACGGGGAGGCAGGCTACGCCTACTTCGACCCGGGGCAGGACCACCGCCGGTCCGCGTGGCTGGCGGTCAGTAACCATCTGAGGGGCGCGACGCTGCAGCGCGTGGTGACGCACGAGCTCAACCACGTCCTTCAATTCGGCACCGACGCCTACCAGCAAGGCTGGATGTTCGAGGCCACGGCCTCATGGGTTGAGCACCAGCTGCATCAAGGGACGGCCCAGGGCGCCGCTGAGGTGGGGCGCTGGGCGGCGGAGACCGAGGCGCCGCTGACCGGCGCCAGCACCAAGAGGTACGGCAGCCGCGTCTGGAACGCCTGGCTGGCGTCTCGGTACGGCGTCCAGGTCGTCGCCGAGGCGTGGCGCAGGTCGCCCGAGGCAGACCCGCGACAACTGTCCGCTCCGGCCTATGAGGCGGCGATCGGCCGGGCCGGGGGGTTCGCTGAGGAATTCGCTCGGTTTGCCGCGGCAACGTCGGAGTGGCGGCGACCGGGCGGACCGTGGGCCGACGCGGCGAGCTTTCCCGACGTCGAGCGCGTCGGATCACTCGACGCCGGCGGGGCCTCACAGACGCTTTCGCTCGACCACACCACCTTCGCGCTGCTCGACGTGCCGATTCCGCGTTCAGGCGGTGTCGAGCTTCGCATCAAGGGGCCGGGGGGTGTCGCCGCGGCCGCCGCGCTCGTCGGACGGACCGGATCCGCGCAGGACGGCGCGACCACGACGCAGCTCATCGACCTTCCCGCCGGCGGGCCGGGTTCGGTGCGTCTGGAGGATGCGGCGCGCTACGCCCGCCTGACCGCCGTCGTGGTGAACGCCGACGCAACCGCGGAGAGCGGCACCGGGAGCAGAGCGCTCTGGCGCGATGATCAGCCCTTCTCCGCGAAGCTCGTCGCGGCGCCCGGGGCGGCGATCCTGGAACCCGGGTTGCCCGTCGGTGCGTCCGGGGCGGCCCCCACGCCCGCTACCGCCGCCGTGGCGCAGGGGCCGGCCCTCAAGTCGCCCTGGGTGGTGCGGCTGTCGGCGCCTGGCCGCATCCTTCGCGCGACCTTCCTGTCGCGCGGGCTGGGCCTCACGTTGCGGTCTGACCGGCAGGGGCGAAGCGTGTGCCGGGTGAGCGTCGGGGGCCGGCAGATCGCCCGCCGTTCTATTGCGCTGCGTGCCGGGCTAACGCGCGTGCGCCTGCGTCCCACCCGGAACGGTCGGCGCCTGCTGGGCCGTAGGATGGCGGGGCGGATGAGCGTGTCCTGCGCGGCAGCGACGGGCGCAGAGCGCAGGCGGTTGCAGCGAGGCGTCGTGCTGAGGTAGCAGGGCCACTAGCCTCCCTCTGCTTGCACCTCAAGCGCATCATACCCTGCCTCGACGTGGCCGGCGGCCGCGTGGTCAAGGGGACGAACTTCGTCGATCTGCGTGACGCGGGAGACCCGGTCGAACTGGCCGAGCGCTACGACGCCGAGGGCGCCGACGAGCTCGTCTTCCTCGACATCACCGCCACGCACGAGCGGCGCGAGACGATCGTCGAGCTCGCGCGGCGCACCGCCGACAACGTGTTCATCCCGTTCACGATCGGCGGGGGCATCCGGTCGGTGGGCGACGCGCAGGCGGTGCTCGACGCGGGGGCGGACAAGGTGTCGATCAACTCCGCGGCCGTGGCGCGGCCGGGCCTGGTCAACGAGCTGGCCGACCGCTTCGGCGCACAGTGCGTGGTCCTGGCGATCGACGCGAAGCAGCGGTCCGGCGGGGACGGCTGGGAGGTCTTCGTCGCCGGCGGTCGCACGCCGACCGGGCTCGACGCAGTGGCTTGGGCGCAGGAGTGCGTGCAGCGCGGCGCCGGGGAAGTGCTGCTGACGAGCATGGACCGTGACGGCACCGAGGACGGCTACGACGTCGCGCTGACCACCGCTCTGGCCGCGGCGGTTGCGGTGCCGGTGATCGCCTCAGGCGGGGCGGGGACGCTCGAGCATCTCGCCGACGCCCTGCGGGGCGGTGCCGACGCGGCGCTGGCGGCGTCGATCTTCCACTACGGGACGTTCACGATCGCGCAGGCCAAGGAGCACCTACTGAGCGCTGGGATCCCGGTGCGCCACGCGGTGGGGTGAGGCTCGCTACCGTTGGCGCGGGACGTGGCGGTGGCAGTGGGTGTGGCGGTAGACGATCGTGCGCTCCCCGCGCCGGATGACGTGGCGATGGCGATGGCAGCGGGGCGGGTCGCCGTGACCTGAGTGGTGGTGGCCGTGGAGCTTGGCGCGGTGGGCGGGGGTGTTGTGGTTGCGCCGGCGCGCGCGCGTGCGGGCCGGGCGCTTGGGCTTCGCCGGTCGCGCGGGCGTTGACCGGCGGGGCCGCACCGTCGTTCCCCCCGGCGCCTTCCCCGCCCGGCGCCCCCGCCGGTACGCCGCGCGGGCCCGTTCGTCCGCGCGCGCCTGACGGGGCGTCGTGAGCATGAACAGGCTCGAGTACCCGTTGAGGTAGATGCGGCGGCCGTCGGAGATCACCGGGTTGAAGCCACCCCGCCCGATCTTCCAGACGAGCTTCCCGTTGGCCGCGCCGACGGCGGCCGTCGAGCGCCGCGAGAGGTTCGAGTAGAAGACGAGATCGCCCACGACCGTCGGCCCGCCTGAGATCTTCCCGCCGGAGTTGCGAGCCCAGCGCACCTTCCCCGAGCGGGCGTCGAACGCGTAGAGCCTGCCGTCGTAGGACCCTGCGTACACGGTCCCGCCATTGACCGGGGAGACCGCGGGGGAGGAGTAGACGAAGGATCCCGTGCGGTGGCGCCACGCGAGCTGGCCGTCGCGCGCGGAGAAGGACAGGACGTCCCCGTTGGTCGAGCCGACGTAGACCCGGCCGTAGGCCACCGCCGCGGTCGCGTAGACGTTGCCGGGTCTGATCCCGAGCCGGCCACCGCCCGTCTCCTTGGTCCACACCTTCGTCCCGTCGCGCTTGCGGATCGCGTGCACCTTGCCGCCGTAGGCGCCGAAGAAGAGCTTGCCGTCGGCCTCGGCCAGCGCGGCCTTGACCGCGCCGCCCGCCTTGAAGCGCCAGCGCACCGCACCGTTGGACGCGCGCAGGGCGTAGACCGTCCCGTCCTCGGTGCCGAAGTACAGCCGCCCGTCGGACAGCAGCGGCGAGGACTCCGCCCGGCTGGGAAGCTTGCGCGACCAGCGCGTGTGTCCGTCGTGCGCCGAGAGGGCCGATATGCGCCCACCCTTGGTTCCCTTGCCGCGCGTGAGCAGGACCGCGTACACCGTTCCGTGCCCGCACGCCGGTGACGAGGCGGCCAGGGCGCCGAGCTTGCGCTTCCACAGGACGCGCCCCGTCTGCCGCGACAGCGCGTAGAGCGCGCCGTTGTTCTTGAGCAGGTAGAGCGAGCGACGGCACGCAACGGGGGAGAACTCGAGCAGGATCCGCCCGGTCCGCGCCCAGCGCATGACGAACGGCGGGCGCAGGGGCGTCGCGGTGGGCAGGTAGCGCGTCCGCGCCTTGGTCAGCCCGTAGATCGGCCACGAGAAGCCGTCGTCGAAGGGGTGGCGCCCGCGAGCCGGCGCCCTGGCCGCCGCCGCAGTGGTCGCAACGGTGGGCGGGGCGGGGTCAAAGGAGACGTCCGGGTTGGACACGTCGGCCTCCCGGGAGAGCAGGAGGAAGGTCGCGGCAAGGCCTGCGATCAGGAGCGTGGCCGCGAGCAGGGCCGGTCGCAGCCGCCGCCGGCCGCGAGGGCGCGAGCTCATCACTGCACCGTAGCGGCGAGAATCGGCGGATGCGGACGCCAGACGAAGCTCTCGAAGCGCTGCGCGCGACGCCCTGCGGTGCTCGTCTGCTGGCGACGCTGGGCCCGGACGAAGGGGCCTGGCTGGTGGGCGGCGCGGTGCGCGACCTGCTGCTCGGACACACGCCGCGCGAGCTCGATCTCGCGGTCGAGGGGCCCGTCGAGAGGGTGGCGCGGCGGCTGGCCGGGCCGCAGGGCGAGGTGCTCGTCCACGAGCGCTTTGGCACCGCGACGGCTCACCGCGACGGCTGCGCGTTCGACCTGGCCAGTGCGCGACGCGAGCGCTACGCGGCGCCGGGCGCGCTGCCCGACGTGCAATCCGCGACGCTGCAGGAGGACCTTGGTCGCCGGGACTTCGCGATCAACGCGATCGCGCTGGCCCTCGATGGTGAGCTCGCGGCCGTCCCGGGGGCGCTCGAGGATCTCGACGCCGGCCGTCTGCGCGTGTTGCATGATGCGAGCTTCCTCGACGATCCGACGCGGGTGTGGCGGCTGGCCCGGTACGCCGCGCGGCTCGGGTTCGCTCCCGACCCGGAGACGGCGGCGCTCGCCGCACGCGCCGACCCGGCGACGGTCTCGGGCGCCCGGCACGGCAACGAGCTTCGCCTCACCCTGCGCGAATCGGGCCCGGTCGCCACCGAAGCGCTCACTCGCATCGCCGGCCTGGGCCACGGATGGCTGCCCCCAGGCTTCGACCCCCGGCCGAGCGGACTCGCGGACGCGTGTGCGCTGCTGCCGGCCGGGGCGCGGACGGACGTGCTGATCCTCGCCGCGTGCACGGTGCGGATGGACCTGCGCGCGCTGCTGGCCTGGCTGGACACGCTGGGCTTCCGGGCGCAGGAGCGCGACACCGTGGCCGCCGCGTCGCGGGAATCCACGTGGCGGCCTCTGCGGGCCGCGCGGACGCCGTCGGAGATCGCGCGAGCGGCGCGCGGCGCACCGCTCGAGGCCGTCGCGCTGGCCGGCGGGGACAACGCGCGCCGCTGGCTCGACGAGCTGCGCCACGTCGCGTTGGAGATCTCCGGCGCGGACCTCGTGGCGGCAGGGGTGCCGCAGGGACCTGAGCTCGGGCGGGCGCTGGCGCGCGCGCTGGAGGCGAAGCTCGACGGGCTCGCGACCGGGCGTGAGGCCGAGCTCGCCGCTGCGCTGGCCGGCGATCCGACCCCGTAGCGACCCAGGGCTGAAAAGCGCGTCGGCGCACCGATCCTTCCCGGTCGCGTCGCGACACTAGCGTGGCCGCGATGGACGCCGAGACCCACGTCGCGCTTGACCTGCCCGGCGCCCGCGTCCTGTTCACCACCCGCCACGGCGGCGTCTCGCGGGGCCCCTACGCCTCCCTGAACCTCGGCTCGTGGACCGACGACCACGCCGACGCGGTCGGCGAGAACCGGCGGCGCGCGGCCGCGCTGGCCGGCGCCACGCTCCAGCAGGGCCGTCAGGTCCACGGCGCTCGCGTGGCGGTCGACGCCGGCGCGGCCGTCCACGAGGCCGACGGGCAGGTGGCGACACGGACGGCCGGGGCGGGCTTCGCCCCGATCGTCCTCACCGCCGACTGCCTGCCGATAGCGCTGAGCGGCCCCGAGGGGGTGGCCATGCTCCACGGCGGCTGGCGCGGCCTTGCCGCTGGCATCGTGGCCGAGGGCGTCGGGGCGCTCGGCGGCCGGATCGACGGCGCGGCGATCGGCCCGGGCGCGGGCGCGTGCTGCTACGAGGCCGGGGAGGAGGTCCACGCCGCCTTCGCCCACCTCGGTCCGCAGGTGCGCCGCGGCGCAAACGCCGACCTCAAGGCGGTCGCCCGTGCGCAGCTCACCGAGGCGGGTGTCGAGCCCGAGCAGGTTCTCGACACGGGACTGTGCACGATGTGCGACGAGCGGTTCTTCTCCCACCGGCGCGACGGGGGCCTCACGGGGCGCCAGGGGGGGATCGTGTGGCCGCGCTGATCCGCGGGCTGCGCGCCGCACAGGTGCGGGCCAACCTCGACGCCGTCGAAGAGGAGATCGCCGACGCCGGCGGCGACCCTGCGGCAGTCGAGATCCTCGCGGCGGTGAAGTACGTGGCGCTGGAGGAGATGGGCGTGCTCGCCGAGGCTGGGATCAGCCTGGTCGGGGAGAACCGCGCCCAGGACCTGCAGGCCAAGGCCGCCGCCCACCCGGAGCTCATCTGGGATTTCATCGGGCACCTGCAGAGCCGCAAGGTCAAGGACGTCCTGCCGCACGTGCGCCTCATCCACTCCGTGGGCAGCGACTCGGTGCTGGCCCAGCTCGGGCGCCACGCCGGCGCGGACACCGAGATCCTGGTCGAGGTCAACGTCGCCCGCGAGGTCGGCAAGAGCGGCATCGACCCGGAGGAGCTCGGCCCCTTCATCGCCCGCTGCCCCGTACGGGTCAGCGGGCTGATGACCATGCCGCCCCTGGCCGAGCGTCCCGAGGACAACCGGCGCTGGTTCGCGGCGCTCGCTCAGCTCGCGGCAGACCACGACCTTCCCCGCCTGTCCATGGGCACCACGCAGGACTTCACCGTGGCCGTGCAGGAGGGCGCGACGACCGTGCGCATCGGCGCGCGCCTGTACGACGGCTTGCAGGGGACTGGCGCCTGAGGGCTAACCTCTGCCCCCGGTATGGCGTTTAGCGACTCCTGGCACAAGGCGCTGGTGTACTTCGGTCTGGCCGAGGAACGCGACGCGTACCACGACGAGCCACCGGCGGCTGTCGCGATGCAGCCAGATGACACCGAGGACCGCGGGCGCGAACGCCCCAACGTGAGGCGCCTGAGCACTCGACGCCGCCGCGACGAGTTCGACGACATCTTCGCCGACGACGAGCCCTCCGCGCGCCCGACGGCGCAGCTGCGCACGGTCGGCCCGGGGCGCAACGGCGGCAACAGCGGGGCGGCCGGCGTGCGCGTGCACCTCGTGATCCCCAAGAGCTTCAACGACGCGCAGCAGGTCGCCGACAAGTTCAAGGATCAGATCCCCGTCGTCCTGAACCTGCAGGGCACCGACAACGACCTCAACAAGCGCCTGATCGACTTCGCCAGCGGTCTGACCTACGCGATGGACGGCGGCATGCAGCGGATCGCCGACAAGGTCTTCATGCTCACGCCCCGCAACGTCGAGATCTCCGCCGAGGAGAAGGCCGAGCTGATCGAGAAGGGCTTCTTCAACCAGTCGTAGCGGCTGGCTGTCGGGCTCCCCGCGATGCGCATCGGGGTCATCGGATCGGGCAACCTGGCCCGCGCGCTGGCTCGCGGTTGGGGCGAGCCCGTGCTGCTCACCGACGGCGGCTCGGGCCGGGCTGTGGAACTGGCCGCGGAGATCGGTGGCGAAGCGGTCCGTTCCAACGCGGAGCTGACGGCGCAGGCTGACCTGGTCGTGCTCTGCCACAAGCCCTACCAGCTCGACGTCGTCGCCCAAGGGTGCGGTGGCGAGGCCAAGGCGATCGTCTCGACCCTGGCGGGCCTGTCGACTGCGGAGGTCAGCGCGGCCTGGCCGGGGGTCCCCGTGCTGCGCGTCCTGCCCAACACGGCCACCGAGTTGCGCCAGGGCGTGACCGTGCTGGCCGAGCCCGAGCCGGGGACCGTGAAGGACGACCTGCTCGAAACCGTGGCCGGGCTCTTCGAGCGGCTCGGCGTGGTGGTGCGCGTGCAGGAACGCCTCATGGGCGCCGCCAACGCCATCAGCGGCGTGGGGCCGGCCTACCTGGCGCTCGTGGCCGAGGCGTGGGCCGATGCCGCGGTGCGTCATGGCCTCCAGCCGGCCGAGGCTTCCCAGCTCGTGGCGGCGACCATGAGCGGGACCGCCGCGCTGCTGCACGCTCAGGGGGGCGACACCCTCGCGGTCCGCCGCGCCGTGACCTCCCCCGGAGGCGTGACCGCCCGGGGCCTGGACGCGCTGGAGCGTCACGGCATCCGTGCCGCGTTCGCCGCGGCGGCGGACGAGGTCCTCGGCGCGTGACCCCGTTCGTGGTCGCGCTGGCCACCGTGCGCGAGGAGATCGCCGGCTACATCCAGACGCTCGGCTTCGTCTACACGCTGCTGATCATCGCCTACATCCTGCAGTCGCTCTACTTCAACTTCGGGGGGCGGCTGCCCTACGCGCGCTGGTCGAGCACGATCCTCGACTTCCTGCGCCAGGTCGTCGAGCCGTTCCTCGCCGTGTTCCGACGTTTCATCCCGCCGCTGGGCCCGCTGGACCTGAGCCCGATCGTCGCCATCATCGCCGTGCGGATCGTGACGTCGGTGATCGCCTCCGTCATCCGCGCGTAGCCGTGCGCAGCCCCTGGCTTCGTGCGGGCGTCGTGGTCGGGCTCGTCCTGCTCCTCGACCAGGTCACCAAGGCGCTGGTCCGCTCGGGGGTCGACGTCGGCTCCGAGGACCCGGTGCTGCCCGGCGTCAGCATCGTGCACGTCCGCAACCGCGGCGTCGCCTTCGGCGCCTTTGCCGACGGGAAGACGCTCGTCATCGTGGTGATCGCCGTCGCTCTCACCGCACTGGTCGTGTACTTCGCGACGCACGTCGACCGCCCGCTGGCCTGGCTGCCGACCGGCCTGCTGCTCGGCGGGGCCGTGGGCAACGTTCTTGACCGGGTGCGCGACGGATCGGTCACCGACTTCATCAAGCTCCCGGCGTGGCCCGCGTTCAACGTGGCGGACGTGGCGATCACCTTCGGCGTGCTGGCCCTGCTGTACGTCGTCGAACGGCGGCCGCAGGACGATGGTGATGCGCGCCCGGCCTGAGGACGCCGGCGAGCGCCTGGACGTGGTGCTCGCCGAGTCGGTCGGGTCGCGCAGCCGCGCGGCCCGGTTGATCGCCGGCGGCAGTGTGCGGGTCGATGGGATCCCGGCGCGCAAGGGCCAGCGGCTGGCGGGCGACGAGCTGATCGAGGTCGACGGCGATGCGGGCGGACCGCCGCAGACCGTGCCGCCGGCGGGGGAGGGGGAGGAGGCCCCGTTCACGGTGGCCTACGAGGACGAGCACCTGCTGGTCGTCGACAAGCCCGCCGGGGTCGTCGTGCATCCGGCCCGCGGGCACTGGAGCGGCACGCTGGCCCAGGCGCTGGCAGTGCGCGGCGCGGCCGGGGGGGATCAGGACGGGCGGGGCGGCATCGTGCACCGCCTGGACCGCGACACCTCAGGGCTGCTGGTCGTGGCCCGGTCGGAGGAGGTCCACCGTGTCCTGAAGGCGGCGCTCGGGCGCCGCGAGATCACCCGCGAGTACCTGGCGCTGGTCCGCGGGCGCCCCGACGCCCGGTCGGGCACGATCGACGCCCCGCTGGGCCGCGACCGCCACGAGCGAACCCGGCACTCGCTGGACTCCGACCGGCTGCGCGACGCGGTCACGCACTTCACCGTCGAGCGCGCCCTTGCGCGGACGACGCTCCTGCGCGTGCGCCTCGAAACGGGCCGCACGCACCAGATCCGCGTGCACCTGCAGGCCATCGGCCACCCGGTGGTGGGGGACCCGACCTACGGCCGGGCGGGGGACCTGGGGCTGGCGCGCCAGTTCCTGCACGCCGCGCGTCTCGCGTTCAGCCATCCGGTCACGGGTGAGCCCGTCGAGGCGGCGTCGCCGCTACCCGCGGACCTCGCCGCGGCGCTCGGGCGCGCCGAGCACGAGCACTGAGCGCGCCCCGGGCGACATTCCGGCTGCATGGCGACCGGAATGTCGCCCAAGGCGCCGGGGCGGGCGGCTCGCCTCAGCGCCGGCGCGTGCGCCAGACGTCCGCGCGGTAGGGCTGCAACGTCCGGTCCACGGCCTCCCGCTCGAAGTCGTCGCCGACGGCGGCGAGCAGTTCGCGGCGATTGGGCTCCTCCATCGCGGCCACGAAGGAGATCGACGCGACGCCCGCCAGAACATCGGCCCGGTCGACGGGAACGGTGAAGCGCACCGTGACCTGCTCGAACGCGTCGAAGCACCCCGACGCGTCGAACCCGTCCGGCGCCGGACGGTCTCGTCCGACCCGGAACGCCGGGTGATCCCCGCGCAGGGCTGACAGCCGTTCGGTCACCCGCGCCGCCCACCGCGGCCCGCCCTCGGCCTCTGGTGGCCAGTCCGTCCACCGCCACAGAAGCGCGACACGCGCACCGGGGCGCGCGACCCGGGCGATCTCTGCGACCGCGCCGGCCGCGTCGAACCAGTGGAAGGCGTCGGAGACGACCACGCCGTCGACGCTGTCGGCCGCGAGCGGGATCGCCTCAGCGGTCCCGTCGAGCACCTCGACCGCCGGCGCGGCGGTCGCCAGCCGCGCCCGCATCTCCGCGAGCGGCTCGACGGCCACGACCTCGAAGCCTGCCGCCACCAGCGCCCGGCTCGCGAGCCCCGTCCCGGCCGCCAGGTCGAGCACGCGCCCGCCCGCCGGCAGCCCCAGGGCGGCGACCGTCTGCGGCCCGAACGGTGCTCGCCCCTGGTCGTAGACCGCGGCGGCTGCGGCGAAGGCCGCGGCATAGCGGTGCGGTGCGGCCATGCGGTCTACACTGGCAGGCTCCTATCTCCTCGACCCGCGCGATGCGGTGTCGCGAACCCTGCCCGGCGGCCATTCGCCGGGTCCGCGCCACCGGCGAGCGGGCTTTTCCGCACTCCGACGTAAGAACAGAACAAGGGAGCAGCACCCATGGCCGAATACGGCATTCGTGAGCTGCTGGAGGCCGGCGTCCACTTCGGCCATCAGACACGCCGCTGGAACCCCAAGATGCGCCGTTTCATCCACGGTGAGCGGCAGGGCATCTACGTGATCGACCTCGTCAAGACCGACGCGCTGCTGCGTCAGGCGCGCGAGTTCGCCTCCGGTGTGGCCCACCGCGGCGGCACGGTGCTGTTCGTCGGCACCAAGAAACAGGCGCGCGACGCCGTCAAGGAGACGGCCGAGGCATCGGGCATGCCCTACGTCAACCACCGCTGGCTCGGCGGGCTGCTGACGAACTTCCAGACGATCAACCAGCGCATCAAGCGCCTGCACGACCTGGAGCGCTACGAGGCCGATGGCCAGCTCGAGTTGCTGCCGACCCGCGAGCGGATGGCCGCCCAGGCCGACCTCGCCAAGCTGCGCGCGAACCTCGGCGGCGTCAAGCACATGCAGCGCCCGCCGGACGCGATGTTCGTCATCGACCTCAAGACCGAGTTGATCGCCGTGCAGGAGGCTCGCCGTCTGCGCATCCCGATCATCGGCCTGGTCGACACCAACTGCGACCCGGACGGCATCGACTTCGTCATCCCGGGCAACGACGACGCCATCCGCGCGTGTGCGGTCATCACCCAGGCGATCGGCGAGGTCGTCAGCGAGGGCAACTCGACGTTCCGCGCCGAGGAGGAGCGCGCCCGCGCCGAGGCCGCCGAGAAGGCGCGCGTCGAGGCCGAGGCCAAGGCCGCCCGCGCCGCCGAGGAGCAGGCGCGCAAGGAGGCCGAGGAGGCCGCGCGGCAGGCAGCGCTCGTGCAGTCCGAGGGCGGCGGCGATCGCGCCGCAGCCGAGGCCGAGGTCGCCCAGGCCGTCGCTGCCGGCGCGCGCACCCAGCCCGACCCGGTGGTCGCCCCGGCGGCCAACAAGCCGACCGTGGCCGCCACCGACCGCGAGGGCGGGCAGTCGCCGCACACCGCGCCGGTCGCCGAGCCCGATGAGCCGATCACCAACGCGAGCGTCCACGAGGACCCCGCCGGCCCGGCGCCGGCCGCGTCCGAGACCCCCGCACCCACGGAGGCCCCCCAGTGAGCACCCCCGCCCCGACCATCACGGCCGCCGATGTCAAGGCCCTGCGCGAGCGCACGGGCGCGGGCATGATGGACTGCAAGGCCGCGCTGCAGGAGGCCGGCGGCGACGTCGACAAGGCCGTCGAGCAGCTGAAGGTCAAGCTCGGCAAGCAGGTCGGCAAGCTCGCCGGCCGCGAGACGACCGAGGGCACGGTCCAGTCCTACATCCACGCCAACGGCAAGGTCGGCGTGCTCGTCGAGGTCGACTGCAACACCGACTTCGTCGCCCGCAACGAGGACTTCATCGCCTTCGCGAAGGACATCGCGCTGCACATCGCCGCGTCGCCGACGACCCGCTACGTCAGCGAGGACGAGATCCCCGACGACGACAAGCAGGCCGAGCTGCGCGTCTTCGAGCAGCAGGCCGCCGACAAGCCCGAGAACGTCCGCGCGAAGATCGCCGAGGGCAAGTTGCGCAAGTGGTACGAGGAGGTCGTGCTGCTCAGCCAGCCGCACGTCAACCCCGACAAGCACGACTCCAAGACGATCGAGCAGCTGCGCGCGGACCTGTCCGGCAAGACCGGGGAGAACGTCGTCATCCGACGGTTCGTCCGCTTCGCCGTGAGCGAGTAGCGAGCCTCACCCGTGGCGCAGTTCGAGCGGGTCATGCTGAAGCTCTCGGGGGAGTCCCTCATGGGCTCGCTGGACTACGGCACCGACCCCGAGCGGCTGACCGCCGTCGCCGCGGCGATCAAGGGGGTCCACGAGCGGGGGGTGGAGGTCGCCATCGTGGTCGGTGCCGGCAACATCTACCGCGGCATGAAGGGCGCGGCCTCCGGGATGGACCGCGCCACCGCGGACTACATGGGGATGCTCGCGACGGTCCTCAACGCGCTTCCCCTGCAGGACGCGCTGGAGAAGATCGGCGTCAACACGCGCGTGCAGTCGGCCCTGGAGATCGCCGAGGTCGCCGAGCCCTACATCCGCCGGCGCGCCATGCGCCACCTGGAGAAGCGGCGGGTCGTCATCTTCGCCGGCGGGACCGGCAATCCGTTCTTCACCACCGACACCGCTGCCGCGCTGCGCGCCGTCGAGACCCACTGCGAGGCGATCCTCATGGCCAAGAACGGCGTGGACGGCGTCTACACCGGCGACCCGAACGAGGACCCGGAGGCGATGCTCATCCCGGAGATCACCCACATGGAGGCGATCCAGCGCGGCCTGCGCGTCATGGACGCGACGGCGCTGACCCTGTGCATGGAGAACGGGCTCCCGATCCACGTCTTCAACATGGACGACGAGCGCAACATCGACCGGATAGTGTCGGGGGAACGGGTCGGGACCCTGGTGCAGTCATGAGCGAACTGACAGACGAACTCATCGCCGACGCCGGCGAGCGCATGGGCAAGGCCCTGGACGCCACGCTGCAGCAGTTCGGCTCGGTGCGCACCGGGCGTGCGAGCCCAGCGCTGCTGGACCGCATCGTCGTGGACTACTACGGGGCGCCGACGCCGCTGAAGCAGCTCGCGACCCTGTCGGCCCCCGAGGCGCGGCTGCTGACGATCCAGCCCTACGACGCCGGCTCGATCAAGGCGATCGAGAAGGCCGTGATGGAGTCCGACATCGGGCTGACGCCCAACAACGACGGCAAGATGATCCGCCTGGCGATCCCCGAGCTCAACGAGGAGCGCCGCCGCGAGCTCGTCAAGGTCGCCCGCGGCATCGCCGAGGACGGCCGCATCAAGCTGCGCAACGTGCGCCGCGACTGCATGCAGGACCTCAAGGAGCTCAAGGACGCCGGCGACGTCGGCGCCGACGAGGAGCACCGCGCCGAGGTCGAGCTGCAGAAGCTCACCGACGGCCGCGTCTCCGAGCTCGACACCCTGCTCAAGGGCAAGGAAGAGGAGATCCTCGAGGTCTGATGGCCGATGGGGCGGCGCGCTACGTCGCCATCATCACCGACGGCAACGGGCGCTGGGCGCAGGAGCGCGACCTCCCGGTCGTGGCCGGGCACAACGCCGGGGCCGACACGGTCAAGGCGCGCCTGCGCGACGCCGTCGAGTTCGGCGTGCGCGAGCTGACGGTCTACTCGTTCTCCACCGAGAACTGGCAGCGCCCGGCGCAGGAGGTGCAGGCGCTGATGGGGATGTTCTCCCACCGCATCGCCTCGGAGACGCCCGAGTTGCGCGAGGAGGGCGTGCGCATGCGCTTCATCGGGCGGCGCGACGGCGTGTCGGAGGGCCTCGTGGAGCAGATGGACTGGGCGGAGGCCGAGACGGCCCACAACGGGGCCATCACGATGTTCGTCGCCTTCAACTACGGCGGGCGGGCGGAGATCGTCGATGCCGCCGCCCGCTTCGGCGGAGGGACCGAGGAGGACTTCGCGAAGCTGCTCTACGCCCCCGAGATGCACGACCCCGACCTCATCATCCGTACGAGCGGCGAGCAGCGCATGAGCAACTACCTGCTCTGGCAGTCGGCCTACTCCGAGCTGGTGTTCCACGACGCGCTATGGCCCGACTTCTCGCGCGAGGACTTCCGCGCCGTGCTGGACCGCTACGCCGGCCGCGCGCGCCGCTTCGGGGGCCGGTAGCGGTGAGCGGCGCGCCCGCCGCCCGTGGCACCTCCGACCTCGGGGCTCGCATCCTCGTGGCGATCCCGGCGGTCGCCTTCGCGATCTTCATCGTCGCGTCGGGCGGCATCATCTTCACGCTGGGGATCCTCGCGCTCGGCTTCGTGTGCCTGCACGAGCTCTTCGAGATGTTCGAACGCGCCCACCCGGTGCGCCTGGCCGGGTTCATCGGCCTGGCGGGGATGGTCTTCGCCGCCGACTTCGGCGGCCACTACGAGCTGACGCTGGCCGCCGCCGCGTGCGTGCCCCTGACCTTCGCCTTCGTCCTGCTGCAGCCCCGCGGCGGCGCACCGGCGATCGCCGTCACCTTCCTCGGCCTGTTCTGGGTCGGGCTCGCGCTGGCGATCGTGATCCTGCTGCGCGAGCTGCCCCACGGCGGGGCGATCATCATCGACGTCCTCGTCGGCACGTTCATCGGGGACACGGGCGCCTACTTCGGCGGGCGCCTCTTCGGCCGGCGCAAGCTCGCTCCCGCGATCAGCCCGAACAAGACGGTGGAGGGCCTGGTGCTGGGAATGGCGACCGCTGTGTTCGCCGTATGGGCGGCCGGGCTCTACCAGGACTGGCTGAGCCATGGGCAGGCATTGCTGCTCGGGCTCGGGGTCGCCATCGCCGCGCCTGTCGGCGACCTGTTCGAGTCGTTCCTCAAGCGCGACGCGGGGACCAAGGACACCGGGCGGCTGTTCGGCGCCCACGGAGGGGCGCTGGACCGCCTGGACGCCGCGCTGTTCACCGTGGTCGTCGGGTACTTCGTCTGGCACGCGATGCGCCTTTGAGCCGCGCCCCCGCCGGCCTGCGGGCGGCGTCGGGGACCCTGCCATGATGGATCGTAGATGCCCCGCCGCCTGCTCATCCTCGGATCGACGGGGTCCATCGGAACCCAGGCGCTGGACATCCTCGGGGGGTCCGACGACCTCGAGCTCGTCGGGCTGAGCGCCGAGCGCTCCTGGGAGGAGCTCGTCGCGCAGGCCCGCCGGTTCGGGGTCGGCCGCATCGCCCTGGCCGACCGCGACAGCGCCGCACGCGCCGCGGAGGCCTGGACCGACGGGGAGGTCATGGGCGGCGCGGAGGGGCTCGTGCGGCTGGTCGTCGAGTCGGGCGCAGACCTGGTCCTGAACGCGCTCGTCGGCTCGGCGGGTCTCGGGCCGACGGTCGCCACCCTCGGCGAGGGGATCGACCTCGCGCTGGCCAACAAGGAATCACTCGTGGTCGGTGGCGAGCTCGTGACCCAACTGGCCGAGGCGACCGGTGCGCGCATCATCCCGGTCGACTCCGAGCACTCCGCGCTGCACCAGTTGCTGGCCGGCGAGCGCCCGGGGACCGTCGACCGGCTCGTGCTCACCGCCTCCGGCGGCCCGTTCCGCGGGCGGTCACGGGCAGAGCTCGAGGACGTGACGATCGACGAGGCGCTGGCCCACCCGACCTGGGCGATGGGCGGCAAGATCACCATCGACTCGGCGACCCTGATGAACAAGGGCCTCGAGCTCATCGAGGCCCACCACCTCTTCGGCACCGGCTATGACCGCATCGATGTCGTCGTGCATCCGCAGTCGATCGTCCACAGCTTCATCCAGCTCTGCGATGGGGCAACGCTCGCGCACCTCGGCTACCCCGACATGCGGGTACCGATCTCCTACGGGCTGCACTACCCCGACCGCGTCGAGGTGCCGGTCGCGCCGCTGGACCTCGCGACCGTCGGCTCGCTCACCTTCGAGGAGGTCGACGTCGAGGCGTTCCCCTGCTTGCGCCTTGCCCGCGAGGCGGCGGCCGCGGGGGGGACCGCGCCGTGCGTGCTCAACGCGGCCAACGAGATCGCCGTCCACGCCTTCCTGCGCGATGAACTGCGCTTCCTCGGCATCCCCGCGGTCATCGAGGAGACGCTGTCGCGGCTGCCGGTGCAGCCGGTGCGCGCCTTCGAATCGCTCTACGACGCCGACCGCGCCGCGCGCGACATCGCCCACGACCTCGTCCCGGCCTACGCGTAGGCGCCCGTGAGCTACGTCCTCGCCTTCGTCGGCTTCGCCGCGCTGATCGTCCTGCACGAGTTCGGGCACTTCGCCGCGGCCAAGGCGGTCGGCATGCGCGTCGAGCGCTTCGCGCTCTTCTTCCCACCGATCATCGCGAAGGTCCGGCGCGGGGAGACGGAGTACGGGCTCGGCGCGGTGCCCCTCGGGGGCTACGTGAAGATCACCGGGATGAACCCCAACGAGGACATCCCGGAGGAGGTCGCGCACCGCGCGTACTACCGCCAGCCGGTGTGGAAGCGGATCGTCGTGATCTCCGCGGGGCCGGCGATGAACTTCCTGATCGCGTTCGGCATCCTGTGGTCGCTGTTCGTGTTCCGGGGTGCGGCGACCGACGTCACGACGACCAAGATCAACTCGATCAGCAAGGACGCGCCCGCCGCGGGCGTGCTGGAACGCGGCGACGTGCTGCTGTCGGTGGACGGCGTCGGCGGGGGCGCGGAGCGGCTGCGGGCGCAGATCGCGACCCATCGTTGCTTGGGTCTGCAGCGTGACGCCTGCCGCGCTGAGGAGCCCGCGACGCTCGTCGTGCGCCGGGACGGCCGCAGACAGACTCTCGAGGTCACGCCGCGCTACGACAAGGAGGGCCTGCGCCCGCTGATCGGGTTCGCGTTCGCCCCCGAGCTCAAGAAGGCCGGACCCGCGGCGGCGGTCGGCAAGAGCATCTCCGGCATGTGGTCCGTGACCCGGGCGACGGTCACGGCAATCACGAAGATCTTCTACGACTCCAAGGCGCGCAAGGAGGTCTCGGGCGTCGTGGGCTCTTACGAGACCACCCGCTCGGTCATCAACACCTTCGGCTTCATCGACGCGCTGAACATCCTCGCGATCATCTCGCTGTCGCTGGCCGTCGTGAACCTGTTCCCGTTCCTGCCGCTCGACGGCGGGCACATCTTCTTCGCGGTCGCCGAGAAGCTGCGACGGGGCCGCGCGGTCTCGCTGCAAACGATGGAACGCGCCAGCGTTGTGGGCTTCGCGCTCGTCGCGGTGCTCTTCTTCATCGGGCTGAGCAACGACATCGGGCGACTGCAGGGCGAGGGCTTCAGGATTCGGTAGTTTCTCCGCACACGAACGGGGAGCAGGCATGGACAGCAGCGCAGCGACCGAGCTGAAGTCGACCGTCAAGGCGACGACGATCGCCGAGGCCTTCCGCAACACGGCCGAGGCCAAGGCCGATGCTGTTGCCATCCGCACCAAGGGCGACGCGTTCACCATCACCTGGAGCGAGCTGCACCAGCGCGTCGACGCGCTCGCGGGCGGGCTGGACGCCCTCGGGTTGGAGCGCGGGCAGTGCGCCGCGCTGATGCTCTCCAACCGGCCCGAGTTCCACCTGGCCGACCTGGCCGTGATGACCCTCGGGGCGACGCCGTTCTCCATCTACAACACCTACGCGCCGGAGCAGATCGAGTACGTCGTCTCCGACGCCGACGCGCACGTCCTCATCTGCGAGCAGGAGTACCTGGAGAACGTCCTGAAGGCGCGCGAGAACCTTCCCGATCTCGAGCACGTGATCGTCGTCGACGGCGAGGCGCCGGAGGGGGTCAAGACGCTCGCGGAGGTCGAGGGAGCGGGAGGCGACTTCGACGTCGAGGCGGCACTGGCCATGATCGAGCCGGACGACGACCTGACGCTCATCTACACGTCGGGCACCACCGGCCCGCCGAAGGGGGTCCAGCTCAGCCACCGCAACCTGCTCGCCGCCTGCGAGGGGATAGACCAGCTCATCAGCTTCCCCGACGACGGACGGATCATCTCCTGGCTGCCCAACGCGCACATCGCGGAGCGCAACGCGCATCACTACCTGCCGATCGTCTACGGGCTGCAGATCACCTGCTGCGACGATCCGCGCAAGGTCATGGAGTACCTGCCCGAGGTGCGCCCGAGCTGGTTCTTCGCGGTGCCGCGGATCTGGGAGAAGCTCAAGGCGGGCCTGGAGACGATGATCGCCGGGCTGCCCGACGAGCAGCGAGAAGCGACGGAGAAGGCGATCGAGGCCTCGCTGCAGAAGGTCCGCCTCGAGCAGAAGGGGGAGGAGGTCCCCGCCGAGCTCGCGGAGGGCTTCAAGCAGGCCGACGAGCAGATCTTCGCCAAGCTGCGCGCCCAGCTGGGGCTCGACCAGGTCGAGGCGATCAACGTCGGCGCGGCGCCCACGCCGGTCCCGGTGCTCGAGTTCTTCCACGCCGTCGGCCTGCCGCTGGCCGAGCTGTGGGGAATGAGCGAGACGTGCGGCGCGGGGACCGTCAACCCGCCGGAGAAGATCAAGATCGGGACGGTGGGCCCGCCGGCCCCTGGTGTCGAGATCAAGCTCGACACCGACGGGGAGGTCCTCATCAAGTCCGACGTCGTGATGAAGGGCTACCGCAACCTGCCGGACAAGACCAAGGAGACGTTCACCGACGACGGCTTCCTGCGCACGGGGGACATCGGTGAGATCGACGGCGACGGCTACCTGAAGATCGTCGATCGCAAGAAGGAGATCATCATCAACGCGGCGGGCAAGAACATGTCGCCGGCGAACATCGAGGCCGCGGTCAAGACCTCGTCGCCCCTGATCGGCCAGGCGGCGGTCATCGGCGACGCGCGCTCCTACAACACGGCGATGATCGTCCTGGACACGGATTACGCGCCGGCGTGGGCGTCCAAGAACGGGCTGTCCGCGTCCTCGCTCGAGGATCTGGCGGGTGAGGAGAAGGTGCGAGAGGCCATCCAGGAGGGGATCGACGCCGCCAACGAGCGCCTGGCGCGCGTCGAGCAGATCAAGAAGTTCACCATCGTCAAGGGAGACTGGCTGCCGGGCGGCGACGAGCTGACCCCGACCATGAAGCTCAAGCGCAAGCCGATCGCCGAGAAGTACTCCGACGACATCGAGGCGATGTACGCGAAATAGCGGCCTGCCCGTCTCCTAGACTGGAGGGTCATGGCCTCTGAGCGGCAGGTGCACGTCGGCAGCGTCCCCGTCGGGGGCGGCGCGCCCGTCGCCGTGCAGACGATGACCAAGACGGAGACGGCCAACCTCCAGGCCACGATGGACCAGATCCGGCGGGTCGCCGAGGCCGGGGCGGACATCGTGCGCGTGGCCGTGCCCCGCGAGCCGGACGTCGAGGCGCTGAAGACGATCGTGCAGCAGTCGCCGATCCCGATCATCGCCGACATCCACTTCAACCACACGCTGGCGCTGAAGTCGCTGGACGCCGGCGCGCACTGCGTGCGCCTGAACCCGGGGAACATCGGCGGGCCGGAGAAGGTGGGCGAGGTCGTTGCGCGCGCTCGCGAGCTCGGCACCCCGCTGCGCATCGGGGTGAACTCCGGCTCGCTGCCCAAGCACCTGCGCGACCTCGAGTTCACCAACCCCGTCGAGGCGCTGGTGACCGCCGCTCTGGAGACCGTCTCGCTGATGGAGAGCCTCGACTTCCAGGATTTCAAGATCTCCATGAAGTCGACGAGCGTGCCGAACACGATCGCGTCCAACCGCCTGCTGAGCGAGAAGATCCCGTACCCGATCCACCTCGGCGTGACCGAGGCGGGGACGAAGTGGTCCGGTTCGCTGAAGTCCGCGGTCGGCCTCGGGACGCTGCTGGCCGACGGCATCGGCGACACGATCCGTATCTCGCTGTCCACCTTCCACGCCGAGGAGGAGGTCAAGGTCGCCTTCGAGATCCTCAAGGCGCTGAAGCTGCGCGAGAAGGGGCCGGTGCTCATCGCCTGCCCGACCTGTGGCCGCCTGCAGTTCGACATGGACTCCGTCGTCATCGAGATCGAGGAGCGCCTGCGCGCCTACGAGGACCCGATCGAGGTCTCCGTGCTCGGCTGCGCCGTCAACGGCATCGGCGAGGCCCGCCACGCCGATTTCGGCATCACCGGGGCCAAGGACATGGGGATGATCTACTCCAAGGGCGAGCCGCTGGTGAAGGTCCGCACGGAGGAGCTGGTCGACCGCCTGTTCGACGAGATCGACCGCTACTACGCGGCGGGCAAGCGCGTGGTCCGAGACGACGCGGCCGCCGCTGAGGCCGCGGCGTGGCTGGTGGAGAACACCGACGACTCGCAGATGACCCCGGAGCGCATGGCCGCCCTGGAGAAGGAAGCCGCGCTGCTGGAGGAAGCCGACCCCGTGGCGCCGGCCGCGGTGGACGAGTCCGCCTCGCCGGTGGCGGGCCGCCGGTTCACCCGCGCTTAGCCGTGCTCTTCGGCCCGCGGGCGCGCCTCGGGCGTGCGGCGCGGCGCCGCCGGGACATGATCGCCCGCCGTGGGACCACGGTGTGGTGCCCGCTGTGCGACGGTCGCTGGGACCGCTTCAAGGACGACTGGAACCGCCCCGCCGCCCTCTGCTGGCGCTGCGGCTCCCACGAGCGCCATCGCGCGCAGTGGCTGATCGTGCAGCAGGAGGGCCTGCTGGCCGGCCCCACGGCATTGCTGCACTTCGCCCCCGAGTTCTGTCTGCGGCCGTTGCTGCGGCGGGCCGCCCGCGCCCACCCCGGGTTCCGGTACTTGACCGCCGACCTCGATCCCACCGGGGTCGACTTGCAGCTGGATCTGTCGCGGCCCGACCAGCGGGTGGGGACCTTCGATGCGGTCCTCTGCTCGCACGTGCTCGAGCACGTGCCCGACGACGCGATCGCCATGGCCGCACTGCGACAGATGACGGCACCCGGCGGGTGGTGCCTGGTCATGGTGCCGCTCGACCTCGAGCGCGAGCAGACCTACGAGGACCCGTCGCTGACGACGCCTGAGCAGCGCCTGGCCGCCTTCGGGCAGCGCGACCACGTGCGCCAGTACGCGGGTGACGTCGAGCACCGCCTGACGACGGCGGGCTTCGATGTCGAGGTGATCCGCCCGGGCGACGCGCTGCCCGGCGGCACCGTCCGTGCCGCGGGACTGCTGACGTCGGACTGGGTCTTCGTCTGCCGCTAGCGGGCCGTCAGCCCCCCACCGGCGACGGCAGCGACACCGCGCGGCCCGGCGCGTCGGAACCCGTCCACACCGCCCGCAGCTCTCCGCGGCCCGGCACCTTGATCCGCGCGGTGAAGAAGCCCTTGCCGCTGGTCACCAGGAGCTTGTTGCCGAGCGCCCTGAAGTCGCTGGAGCTGCCAGCCGGCTTGAACTGCAGCTCGACCTCGTCGGCCGCGAGGCCGTTGGGACGGAAGCGCAGCTGGCCCCAGACGTCGGTCAGCCCACCACCTGTGGGCACCGTCACGAACGGAAGCACGTAGCTCTGCAGGGCGGGCTTCGGCCGGTCGTCGGCCGTGAACAGCCCCGACTGATAGGTGAACCAGTAGGGCTTGGAGCCCTTGCTGTACTTCGTGTTGGGCGCAACGTCGCGCAGCAGGAACTGCGACTGGCCGACCACGCGCGGGTTGGCCCAGGCGATGAGGTCGCCGAGCTGGTCGAACTTCGCCTGCTGGGCGAGCGTCGTCTTGCGAAACGGGTCCGGGGGGTTGGTCTCGTACCCGAACTCGGTCGAGATCAGCGGCAGCCCGGATCGCACGCGGTGCGTCCGTCTGGAGACTCTGTCCAGGAGCGTGCCGAGCTCGCCGAAGTTGGCCATGGTGATCGAGTCGGGGTTGGCGTCGCGCTTGGTCGGCGGGAGGTCCTTGGTGTACGGGTGGTGGGCCCAGCCGCTCGTGCGCAGGCGCGGACCGCGCCTGAACAGCTCTCGGATGAACGCCGCCGGGCGCATGGGCGAGCGCGACGTGCGCTTGCCCGACCCCAGCGGCGCCGTCTCGCCCATGTAGATCGTGTCGCCGGAGTGGCGCGTCGCCTTCAGCGCCTTGTAGCCGGCCAGGTAGAGGCTGCGGTACAGCGCCGGGGACGCCGGCTTGCCGCCCTCCCACTGCGGGGTGAGCCAGCCCCCCTGGTTGGGCTCGTTGCCCAGCGACCACTGGTCGATGCGCGGCAGCGTGACGCGCTCGTTCTCGTCGCGGTAGCTGCCCGAGAAGCGCGTGCCCACCGCGCGCACGAACTTGCCGTACTGCGCGGGGATCGGCTTCCACGTGACCCGGTTGCGGCGCTGGGAGGCCGGCGGCTTGCGGTGGCCCCACGACGGCCCGGGGAAGGTGACGTTGAAGTAGCACGCGATGCCGGTCGTCGCGCACGCGCGGGCGAGGCGGTCGTACTTGTCCCATTCGGCCTTCGGGTAGGAGCGCGGGTCGTCGGCCCCCAGCCTGAGGAAGCGCTTGTCGCGCGCCGGCGTGGAGCGCGCGTTGGCGGCCACGACGCTCCACAACACCGTCACACGGACCGTGTCGACGCCGATCAGCTTCATCCGCGCCAGCGTGTCGTCGCGGACCCGGTCGCCGCTGTAGACGAGCAGGTCGTCGTCCTGCATGATCGACGTCTGCCCGCCTGAGGCCTGCGCGCCGGCAGGTACGCACAGCGAGGCGGTGACGAGGGCGAGCAGTGCGGTGAGGCGAAGGTGGCGCATGGGCTCCGGGCGGGTGAAAGGGGACAGGGGGGGCGGCGCAGAGGCCGCCCCTTGCCCCAACACGCTACGAAGCCGCGGAGTACCGCTCGCCGACCTTGTTCCAATCGACGGTGTTCCACCACGCCTTGAGGTAATCGGGGCGCTTGTTCTGGTACTTGAGGTAGTAGGCGTGCTCCCAGACGTCGTTGCCCAGCAGCGGCGCCTTGCCCTCGGAGACCGGGTTGTCCTGATTCGGCGTGCTGGTCACGGCGAGACTGCCGCCGTCGACGACGAGCCAGGCCCAGCCGGAGCCGAACTGCCCGACGCCCGCGGCCTCGAACTGCGCCTTGAAGTCCTCGAAGGACCCGAATGCGGACGTGATCGCCTCGGCCAGCTCGCCGCTCGGCTCACCGCCGCCGTCCGGGCTCATCGTCTCCCAGAACATCGAGTGGTTGAGGTGGCCGCCGCCGTTGTTGCGCACCGGCCCCTGCTTGTCATCTGGCAGCGAGGACAGGTTCTTGATGACCTCCTCGATCGGCTGGTCGGCCTGATCGGTGCCCTCGAGCGCCGCGTTGACCTTGTCCACGTAGGCCTGGTGGTGCTTGTCGTGGTGGGTGCGCATCGTCTGCTCGTCGACGTGCGGCTCCAGCGCGGCGTAGTCATAGGGGAGCGGCGGGACCTCGTAGGGCATCTGATTCTCCAGGCGTTCGGTTGGAACTCGCCCGGGACGATAACCCCCGCCGGTAACCTCCGGCGCCCGTGACCCGCCTCTCCACTCTCCTCCTGCCGACCGAGCGCCAGGCCCCGGCCGACGCGGAGGCGCTGTCGCACAAGCTCATGGTCCGGGCCGGCCTCGTGCGCCAGCTCGGTACGGGCCTGTGGACGTGGCTGCCCGCCGGCTGGAAGGTCCACCAGAAGGTCGTCCAGATCATCCGCGAGGAGATCGACGCGATCGGCGGGCAGGAGATGCTCATGCCCGTCCTGCAGCCGTCGGAGCCGTGGAAGAAGAGCGGGCGCTACGGCATCGACGAGCTCTTCACGCTGGAGGACCGCAAGGGCTCGCCGATGGTGCTGGCGATGACCCACGAGGAGGCGGTGACCACCCACGTCGCCCAGGTCGTGCGCTCCTACCGCGACCTGCCGAAGATCCTCTACCACTTCCAGGTCAAGGAACGCGACGAGCCGCGACCGCGCGCGGGGGTGCTGCGCACGCGCGAGTTCGTCATGAAGGACTCCTACACCTTCGACCGCGACGAGGCGGGGCTGGCGGAGGGCTACGAGGCCCACCGCCTCGCCTACCACCGCATCTTCGAGCGTTGCGGGCTGAGCTTCTACGAGGTCGAGTCCGACGTCGGGATGATGGGCGGCAGCGGCGCGCACGAGTTCATGGCACCGTGCCCGGCGGGGGAGAACGACGTCGCGCTGGCCCCCGGCTACGCGGCGAACGTCGAGATCGCCAGCGCCGACGCGCAGACCGTGCCGTCGCTGAGCGGCTTCGACGAGGGGCAGGAGCTGCACACCCCCGGCCAGACGACGATCGCCGCGGTCGCCGGGGGCCTCGGGGTGCAGCCGGGCAACCTGCTCAAGGCGTTCCCCATCATCACCGACTCGCGCGGCCTGCTGATGGTCTTCCTGCGCGGCGACCACCGCGTCAACGAGATCAAGCTCCGCAACGCGCTCGGAGAGGGCTTCCGACCAGCGCGCGAGGACGAGCTCGAAGGCCCCGCCGGCTACCTCGGCCCTTCGCCGGACGTTGCGGCGCTCTACGACGAGGCGTTGCACGACGGCCCCTGGGTCACGGGCGCCAACACGCCCGACACCCACCGGGCGCTGAGGCTCGAGCCCGGCAGGCAACGCGCCGACATCCGCACGGTCGAGGCAGGCGACACCGTCGGCGGGCAGCCCATCACGATCGAGCCGGCGATCGAGATCGGCAACATCTTCAAGCTCGGCACCCGCTACTCCAAGCCGCTGGGCGCAACCTTCCTCGACGAGCAGGGCAAGGAGCAGCCGATCATCATGGGCTCCTACGGCATCGGTCCGGCGCGCATCGCCGCCGCGGCCGTCGAGCAGTACGCCGACGATCGCGGCATCGCGTGGCCGCGTGCGCTGGCGCCCTGGGACGTCGAGCTCGTCGTGCTCGGCAAGTCCGGCACACCGGAGCGCGAGGCGGCCGAGACGCTGTACGCGGAGCTGCAGGGCGCGGGCTTCATCGTCCTCTTCGACGATCGCGACGCGGGGCCGGGGGAGAAGTTCGCCGACGCGGAGCTGGTCGGCTGCCCCCTGCGGCTCACCCTCGGCAAGCGCTCGCTTCAATCGAGGACGATCGAGGCGCAGGCCCGCCGCGGCCGCGCCGACCACGACGGCGGCCTGCCGATCGACGGGGCAGTCGAGGCGGTGCGTGCGTTGTGGCAGACCCTGCCCTGACCCCGGATCCGCAGCAGCGGCGCGAACAGCGTGCCGAGCAGCGGCGCGAGCGGGTCCAGAGCGCACGGCAGGCCGGCCGTGAGCGCGTGGACAACGCGCGTGAGGCGGGTCGCGAGCAAGCCGAGAAGGCGCGCCTCACGTTCCGGCGGCTCGCCGGCCTGGATCGCTCTGGGCCGCCCCCGCCCGAAACGGTCGCCGGCCAGCCCCTGCGGCCATGGACGGTCCCGAACGCGATCGGGATGGTCCGGCTGGTCCTCATCCCGGTCTTCCTGATCCTGGCCCTTGGCTCCGACCACGGGACCGACGCCCTCCCCGCCACGATCTTCGCCGTCATCGCCTGGGGGGACTACGCGGACGGCATCGCCGCGCGCCTCACGGGTCAGTACAGCCGCTTCGGCGCGCTGCTTGACCCCGTCGTCGACCGGCTGCTCGTCCTCAGCGGCGCGGCCGTCTGCTACCGCTTCGACCTGCTGCCGCGGTGGGCGCTGCTCGTGCTCGGGGCGCGCGAGGCGTTCATGCTCGTCGTCGGGCGCTACGCCCTCGAGCGCGGCGCCAAGCTCGAGATCAACTGGCCTGGCCGGCTGTCGGTCGGCCCCCTGATGTCCGCGCTCTTCTTCGGGTTGTGCGGGCTGCAGACCTTCGCCGCCGTCCTGCTGTTCACCGGGTTGGTCATGGCGTTCTGGGCGACGTGGCTCTACGGACGGTCGGCCTCGCGCCAGATCGCGGCCGCCGCACCCTCAAGCTCAGCTTGATCCTGCGGGGCGCCCCGCGGTATGCTCGCGCCATGGACACCTTCCCCGATCTTGGATCGCTCTCCGACCAGCAGCTCAAGGACCTGATCCAGGAGCTGACCGAAGAGGAGACCGACATCTCCTACAAGCGACGCATCCTGCACGGCAAGATCGACATCCTGCGGGCCGAGCTGGTCAACCGCCTGCGCAAGAAGCACGAGGGTGGCGAGGAGGTCATCTCCGGCGCCGACGTGCAGAAGCTCACCGACATCCTCTCCGGCCGAGCCTCCGGAGAGCCCACGGAGTAGACGGCCGTGGCGGTCCACTGCTCCGAGTGCGGGTTCGACAACACGGACGGAGCGCGCTTCTGCCAGCAATGCGGCTCGGCGCTCGCGAGTGCCGCCCCCGCGGGGGAGTCGGTGACCGCGACCTACCGCGTGGGCGAGACCGGGGAGCTCGTCCCGGTCGAGCTCGACGACGTCGCGGCCGGCGGGGCGGCGCTGGTCATCCGCGCCGGCGGCGGGCGCGTGGGGGAGAGCTTCCCGATGCAGGGTGAGCGCATCACGATCGGGCGCCGGCCCGACTCCGACATCTTCCTCGACGACGTCACCGTCTCCCGTGACCACGCGCTGCTGGTGCGCCGCGGCGGCGAGTACCACCTCGACGACCTCGGTTCCCTCAACGGGACCTACGTCAACCGGCACCGCACCGAGTCCAAGCGGCTCGAGGACTCCGACGAGCTGCAGATCGGCAAGTACAAGCTCACCTTCGTGGCGCGCTGATGGCGACGGTGCCACCCCCCGAGGTCCACGCCGATCGTCGCGAGAAGTCGATGACCATCGGCGCGGTCTGCAAGGCGCTCGGGCAGGAGTTCCCCGACATCTCGATCTCGAAGATCCGCTACCTCGAGGACCAGAAGCTCGTGCAGCCGCGGCGCACGCCGGGCGGCTACCGGTTGTACTCGTCGACCGACGTGACGCGGCTACGCACGATCCTGCGCCTGCAGCGCGACGAGTTCTTGCCGCTGCGCGTCATCCGCCAGGAGCTGGCCGCCGGGCGCGCCGCGGAGTCGGGCGCGCCGGCCGCCCCGCCCGACGGCGCCGAGATGGCGCGCCGCAGCAGCGGGCGCAGGCCGAGCGTCTCGGTCAAGGACGGCGGCGCCGTGTACTCCCTGGAGGACGTGGTGGAGGAGACGCGCGCCGAGCCGCGCCTGGTCGCCGAGCTCGAGGACTACGGGGTCATCAAGGGCGAGAACCGCGCCGGAACGAAGTACTACGACGAGACCGAGCGCGAGATCGTCCGCGCGGTCACCGAGCTCGCGCGCTACGGGGTCGGCGGCCGCAACCTGCGGGCCTTCCGCACCTCAGCCGACCGTGAGTCCGCGCTGCTGCAGCAGATCCTCGCCCCGGCGTTGCGCTCGCGCAACGTCGAGCGCCGCAAGGAGGCGCTCGACGCGCTGGAGAACCTCGCCGCCGTGACGACGCACCTCAAGCACCTGCTGCTGATCCGCGATCTGCGCAAGATCGCCGGCTGAGAACCCGGGGGCCGGACCGGTGGCCGTCGACCTCGGCGCGTTGATCCGCGACATCCCGGACTTCCCGCGAGCGGGGATCGTCTTCAAGGACATCACGCCGCTGCTGGCCGACGCGGAGGCGTTCGCGGGCGCCATCGACGCCCTCGCGGAACTCGCCCGGGCCGCGGGGCCGATCGACTGCGTGATCGGCGCGGAGGCCCGTGGGTTCCTTCTCGGCCCGGCGCTGGCGCGCGCCCTGGGCGCCGGGTTCGTCCTGGCGCGCAAGCCGGGGAAGCTGCCCTACGAGACGGTCCGTGCGGAGTACCTGCTCGAGTACGGCACCGACGCGCTGGAGCTGCACACCGATGCCGTCGCGGCGGGGGCGCGCGTGCTGGTCCACGACGACCTGCTGGCCACCGGGGGCACCGCGCAGGCCGTCTGCGCGCTGGTCGAGCAGCTGGCGGGCGAGGTCGTGGCCTGCAACTTCCTCATCGAGCTCGAAGGCCTTGGCGGCCGGGCCGCGCTCGGCGACCGCGACGTCCAGGCGCTGCTGGGCCTCGACGCCGCCGCGTAGGCTCTGGCCATGCCCACCACGCGAGCGCACCGCACCATCCCCGCGACCCAGGACGAGCTGTGGGCGACGGTGCGCGACCCCCATCACCAGCCGCGCTGGTGGCCGCGGGTCGAGCGGGTGGAAGCGGTGGCCGGGGGTCACTTCACGCAGGTGCTGAAGTCCGACCGCGGGCGCTCGGTGCGCGCCGACTTCCGCATGGGCCGCACGGACAAGCCGACGGTCGTCACCTGGGAGCAGCTCGTTCAGGACACGCCGTTCGAGAAGGTCCTGCAGCACTCCCAGACCGAGGTCCGCCTGGAACCCGAGGCAGGCGGGGCGACGCGGGTGACCCTCGAGCAGCGGGCGAAGCTGCGTGGGCTCTCGCGCCTCGGCGGTTTCCTGGTGCGCAAGGCGACGCGCACCCAGCTGCGCGAGGCCCTCGACGGCCTTGAACGCCTGCATGGCTGAGGACGCCGGGCACGCCGCGGCCACGCCGCCGCCGGTCCGCGACCAGCGCTTCTGGGGCTGGGGAAGCCCGGCCTACGCGCGGGAGCCGCCCGCCCATGCGGTGGCCTTCGTCGCGCGCGAGGTGGGCATCGACGCGGCCCCCGTCGGGCCCGTGGCCCTGGCTGACGTCGACGTGCGAGAACCGGCCCTGCCCGAGGGGCTGCGAGCCAGCCTCGAGGCGATCGTCGGCGTGGACGCGGTGCGCGACGACCACGAGAGCCGCGTCCTGCGCGCCGCCGGCAAGGGCTATTCGGACCTCGTGCGCCAGCGTGCCGGGCAGGCCCATGACGCGCCCGACGTCGTGGTCTTCCCCGCGAGCCACGACGCCGTGCGCGCTGTCCTGGCCGCGTGCGCCGAGGCAGAGGTCGCCGTCGTGCCCTTCGGCGGCGGCACGAGCGTGGTCGGCGGGGTGGCGCCCGAGCGCGGCCGCTTCGGCGCGGTGGTCAGCCTGGACCTCGCGCGCATGGATCGCCTCCAGGACGTCGACGAGCGCTCGGTCACCGCCGTCGCCGAGCCGGGGATGCGCGGGCCCGAGCTCGAGGCTGCGCTGCGCGCGCGCGGCTTCACGCTCGGCCACTTCCCCCAGAGCTTCGAGTACGTGACGATCGGCGGCTGCGTCGCCACCCGCTCGGCCGGACAGGCGTCGACCGGCTACGGGCGCATCGACGAGCTCGTCGCCGGCGTGCGCCTCGCGGCGCCCGCCGGGGAGCTCGATCTCGCGGCGATCCCCGCCAGTGCCGCCGGCCCGGACCTGCGCGAGCTGGTCGTCGGCTCGGAGGGCACGCTCGGCGTGGTGACCCAGGTGTCGCTGCGGGTGCGCCCGGTGCCGGCCGCGCGCCGCTACGAGGGGTGGATGTTCGGCTCCTTCGCCGCGGGGGCCGAGGCGCTGCGCGAGCTCGAGCAGGGCGGCGCCGCCCCCGACGTCACCCGGCTCTCCGACGAGGAGGAGACGCGGATGTCGCTGGCCATCAGCGGCAGCGGCGCCGGCGTGAAGGGCCTCGCGCTGCGGCAGTACCTGCGCGCACGGGGCGTGGGGCGCCGCGGCACCCCCGCGGGCGCGCTGGCCATCACGGGCTGGGAGGGCGCGACCGACGTCGTCGCCGCCCGGCGTGACGCCAGCGTGAGGGTCATCCGCAGCCACGGCGGCGTGCCGCTCGGGCAGTCCGCGGGCCGCGCCTGGGAGCACGGCCGCTACCACTCGCCCTACCTGCGCGACGACCTGCTCGCCCGTGGCGTGATGGTCGAGACGCTCGAGACGGCGACCCAGTGGTCGAACCTCTTCACGCTCTACGGCGCCGTGCGTGCCGCGCTGGGCGAGCACGCGCCGCTCGTGGCCTGCCACATCTCCCACCTCTACGCCACGGGAGCCTCGCTGTACTTCACGTTCTTCGCCCGGCAGGACAAGAGCGACCCGATCGGCCAGTGGGAACGGGTCAAGACGGCCGCCTCGCAGGCCATCGTCGACCACGGCGGGACCATCACCCACCACCACGCGGTGGGCCGCGACCACGCGCCGTGGCTGGCCGCCGAGGCCGGCGCCACCGGCATCGCGGCGTTGCGCGCGCTCAAGGCGCAGCTCGACCCGACCGGGATCATGAACCCCGGCAAGCTGCTGCCGCCCGAGCCGGGTCCCGGCGCGCCCTCGGCGCGCTGAGGGCTACTTCGCCCGCAGCGAGCCGCGCAGCACGATCGGGCCCGGCTGCTTGGGCTTGTCGACCGGCTCGCGGGTGACGATGATGTCGCGGAAGTCGCGCAGGTTCTTCGGCACGCCGGCCAGGCCTTGCAGGCGTCCGTCGGCCTTCACGGGCGGGGCGAAGCCGAGGAACTGCGCTCGCGTGCCGTTGGTCACCCAGACCGCGTAGTGGGTGCCAGGTGGCTTGATGCCCTGCCCGATCAGCGCGATGGCGCGCTGGCCGCTCTGCGACACGACGTTGGCCACGCCGAGCGCCTTGGACCCCTGCACGGCCGGGGTGAGGTTGATCTGCTGCTCGACCTTCGGCGCCGCCCCCGGGGTGGACGACGTCGATCCCGTCGGGGCGCTCGTGGTCTTCGTCGCCGTGCTCCCCTTGTCGTCGTTCTTGGTGAGGGCGAAGACCAGGACGATCGCGAGCAGCGCGAGGATGCCCGCCAGCAGGATCGCACCGCCGACCTTGGAGCTCCGCGGTCCGCCCGCGGCGCGCGCACCGCCCGTGCCGCGACCCCGGTCGGCGACGGCGTGGTCCGCATCGCCGTCGCTGACACGATCGTCGGTCTGCTCGCCGGCGTCGACGTCATCCGCCGTCTCGGCGCGGGCCGGTGCGGCCACCGCCGCTCGTGGCGTGTCCTTCACCGGCGGCGCTTCGTCGTGGTCAGCACCGTCCTGCGGGATCTCGGGGAGGCCGGCGGGCGCCAAGGGCTGCAGCTCTCCGGCGACGACGCGCGCCCAGGCACGGCCGCCGGCAGACCGCTCGAGGAATCCGCGGGTTGACGCCTGCGCGCCCGCGTCGCTCTGGCCCAGCAGGTAATCGGCGACCTCGTCCTGGCGTTCCTCGTCCAGCCCCGGCGCGTCCTCGGGGCCGAGCGCGTCCATGGCGTCCAGCGCGCGATCGCGCACGGCTCCGGGCTCGATGCGCAGCAGCTTGGAGAGATCGTCGTAGCTCTTGCCCTGCTTCAGCAGGAGCTGCAGGACGGCCTTCTGGTCGGGCGGGAGGGAATCGAGGGCGCTCATGGGCGGCCGTCAGGCTAACGGAAGGGGCAGCGGTATCGTGCCGCCCGTGACCGAGATAGCCCCGGTGGTCCCGCTGGAACGCACCTTCGACGCGCTCTACGGGCTCGAGATCCTGAGCCACGACGGGCAGGAGGCCCGGGGCCAGGTCGCGGTGTCAGACCGGGTCAAGCAGCCGATGGGCCTGGTCCACGGCGGTGTCTTCGCGTCGATCGCCGAGTCGCTGACCTCGATGGCGACCGCCTCGGCGGTGTGGGACCAGGGCAAGGCCGCGCAAGGCCTGTCCAACCAGACGAGCTTCTTGCGGCCGATCACCGAGGGCACCGTGCACGCGGTGGCCCGCCGGCGCCATCAGGGCCGCACGACGTGGGTCTGGGAGGTCGAGATCACCGACGACCAGGACCGTCTGTGCGCGCTGGTGCGCATGACGATCGCCGTCCGCGACCGCCCCGCGGGCTGACGCGCGGCTGGGCTACCCGCCGTAGCGGTTGGTGATCGGCAGGCGCCGGTCGCGGCCAAACGCCTTGGCGGAGATCTTGATGCCCGGGGGCTGCTGGCGGCGCTTGTACTCCGCGAGATCCACGAGACCGATGACGCGATCGACGTCGGCGGCCGGGAGGCCGCGGGCGATGAGCTGCTCCCGGCCGAGGTCGGCCTCGACGTAGCCGAGCAGGATCGCGTCCAGGACCTCATAGGGCGGCAGCGAGTCGTCGTCGCGCTGATCAGGCCGCAGTTCGGCCGACGGCGGGCGCGTGAGGATCGAGGCCGGGATCGGGCTGTCCGCGTCCCGCTGCGCCCGCTCCTGGATCAGCCGGTAGACGAGCAGCTTCGGGCAGTCCTTGATCACGGCGAACCCGCCGGCGCTGTCGCCGTAGAGGGTCGAGTAGCCCACCGACATCTCCGACTTGTTGCCGGTGGTCAGCACGAGCCAGCCGAACTTGTTGGACAGCGCCATGAGCAGGTTGCCGCGGATGCGCGCCTGCAGGTTCTCCTCCGTCAGGTCCGGCGCGCGGCCGGCGAAGACGGGCTCGAGCAGTTCCTCGTAGGCGCCCATGGCGCCGGCGATGGGCAGCTCGAGGGTCTCGATCCCCAGGGCGGCGGCCAGCGCGCGGGCGTCGGACTGGGTGTCGGGTGAGGAGTAGGGCGAGGGCATGACCACCGCGCGGACGCGGCCGGCGCCGAGGGCGTCGACCGCCACGCAGGCGACCAGGGCTGAGTCCACGCCGCCCGAGAGGCCCAGGACGACGGTGTCGAAGCCGTTCTTCTCGACGTAGTCCCGCGTGGCGAGGGTGAGCGCCGCGTAGACCTCGGCGACGTCCCCGAGTGGCGCGGCCAGCTCGCCACCCGGGTCCGCCCACGCTTCGCCCGCGGTGGTGACGAACGCACCGAGGTGAGCGACGTCGTCCTGCGCGTCGCGGGCGGCGCTGCGCTGCCGGGTGTCGCGCAGCCGGGCGGCGGCCGCGGCCGCTGGGTCGACGGTGGCCATCAGGAGGTGCGCGGCGAACTGCGGAGCGCGGGCGATGACCTCACCGGCGTGGTCGCACACGAAGGACCCGCCGTCGAAGACGAGCTCGTCCTGCCCGCCGACCGAGCAGCACATGGCGAAGGCGGCCAGCGCGTCGGCCGACCGCTGGCCGACCATGCGCTCGCGGCGGACCCCCTTGCCGGCTTCGTAGGGGGAGGCGGAGATGTTGACGATCAGCGTCGCGCCGGCCAGCGCCTCGGTCGTCGCCGGGGCGCCGGGGGCCCAGATGTCCTCGCAGACCGTCAGCCCGACCTTGACGCCGTCGACCTCGATGAGCGCGCCGCCGTCACCGGCCTGGAAGTAGCGGACCTCGTCGAAGACGCCGTAGTTCGGCAGGCGGTTCTTGCGGTAGACGGCCTGCACCGCGCCGTCGGCCAGCACCCATGCGGCGTTGGCGACGTCCTCGGTGCGCTCCGGGGCGCCGACGATCGCGACGATGCCACGCGCCTCGGCGGCGATCGCGTCCAGCGCGGCCCTCGCGTCGCGCAGGAAGTGCTCCTTGAGCAGCAGGTCCTCCGGGGGATAGCCCGTCACCGCAAGCTCGGGGAACGCGACGAGCTGCGCGCCCGCGTCACGGGCCGTGACGAGGCCTTCGCGGATCAGGCGCTCGTTGCCCGCGATGTCGCCCACCACGGGGTTGATCTGCGCGAGCGCAATCCGCATCAGGCAAGTATCGCTCGACAACCTTGTACAGCTTGTGTAGACTTATCGTACAGGCAATACCGAAACGGCAGCGCTCGGACACGACAAGGGGCTACACGACATGGACCTCAGCGACCCTCAGCACTACGCACAGATGTACGACGAGCATCAGCGGGGCGTCTACGCCGCCGCCTACCGGATCCTCAACAACGCCGCCCTGGCGCAGGACGTCGCCCAGGACGTCTTCGTCCGCGTGTGGCGCAACCCGTCGAAGTTCGACGCCCGCCGCGGTGAGCTGGGCAGCTACCTGCGCCTGATGGCGCGCAGCCGGGCGCTCGACCTGTGGCGCGAGGGGCAGGCGGCCGGCCGCGCGAGCGACCGTCTCAAGGTCGTCGTCGCCCATCAGGAGTCGCGCGTCGAGGAGCGCCCGGCCGACATGGCGGAGCGTGAGAACGCGCGCAGCGTCGTTCGCGAGGCGCTTGGCGGCCTGCCGGCCAATCAGCGCGAAGCCGTCGTCCTGGCCTACTGGGGCGGCATGACCGCCGACGAGATCGCCCGCAAGGCGGGGGTTCCCCTCGGCACCGCCAAGAGCCGCATCCGCCTCGGGCTGGCCAAGATGCGCGAGCAGCTCGAAGCCGCCGGTGCGAGCCCGCTGGCCGCCTGAGAGGCCGGCCGGCCCTCCCTGCAGCCGCAGGCGGGCGTTCCCGCGGGTGTGACCCGTCTCACATGGGCCGTTGCAGGTGCGGCTAGCGTAGGACGCGAACAACTGCTCGAACTGCCGAACCTCACCTGCCCAACGCAGGCGAGGACGGGGGACCCACCGCCGGTCGGCCATCACAGCCGGTCGAATGGGGCGAATCGGGTGCACGTTGCACCTGTAGCGCCGGAACGGCGTCGCGCTCGGAGCGCGGCACCGGCCGTTGCGAGCCCGACAGCTAACCCCGTAGGCGGATACCGAAGGAGGACCTCACGTGAGGCCGCAGACCCATCTGCGCGCCCGCTTCGCCGTTGCGGGGCTGGTCGCGCTTGCCGGAACCACCACGGTGGCCGCATCGCCGGCCGCGGGGCAGACGCAGTACCGGGGCAGCGCCCCGGCGAACCTGACCTCCACACCCCAGGGCGGCAGCGAGGCACCGGCCGCCCGCACGGCGAGCACGCTGAGCATCGGCACGGTGCGCACCAACGTGCTGCTCGGTCGCAGCGCGACCGTCAGGGGCTCGATCAGCCCGCGCCGCGCCGGGCGAAGCGTGCGCCTGCAGCGCAAGGGCGCCCGCGGGTGGAGCACCGTCGCGAGAGCCCGCACCGCCGCCGGGGGCCGCTTCACCGTCGGGCTGACCCCGCGCGCCACGGGCAGCGCCGCCATCCGCGTGCTGGTCGCGGGCGACCCGCACGCTGGACCTGCACGCGAGGGCGCCGGGCGCCTCAACGTCTTCCGCCGGGCGTTCGCCTCGTGGTACGGACCGGGGCTCTACGGCAACAAGCTCGGCTGCGGCGGGCGTCTGACCCCAGGCACCATCGGCGTCGCGCACAAGACGCTGCCGTGCGGCGCGCGGATCACGCTGCGTCACGGATCGCGCATCCTGCGGGTACGCGTCGTGGACCGCGGGCCCTACGTCGGTGGTCGCGAGTTCGACCTCACGGCGGCCACGAAGCAGGCGCTCGGCTTCGGGTCCACCGGATACGTGCAGACGACCCGGTAGCGACCCCCGCGCGATGGGGTGGGCGTCGTCCGTGGCGCCTATCCTTCGCGCGTGTCCGACGCCGCCATCGCAGCCCGTCCGGCGGACGCCGGTTCGCAGGAGGCCGCGCGGCCGCCCCGCCGGGTGGTGGCGCACTGCGACGTCGATGCCTTCTACGCCTCGGTCGAGTTGCTGCGGCGCCCCGAGCTGGCCGGCAAGCCGCTCGTCGTCGCGGGCACCGGCCCTCGTGCCGTGGTCACGACCGCCAGCTACGAGGCGCGCAAGTACGGCGTGGACTCGGCGATGCCCGCGGCGCGCGCACGGGCGCTGTGCCCGCACGCGATCTTCGTCCCGCCGGACTTCACGGCCTACCGCGCCAAGAGCAAGGAGGTCTGGGACCTCGTGCGAGAGCGGATCGAGGCCATCCAGCAGGTGGGGATCGACGAGGCCTACCTCGACGTCACCGACGTGGAGAAGCCGCTGCGGGTGCTGCGCGCGCTGGTCGCGGAGCTGCGCGAGCAGACCGGGATGACCATGTCGGTCGGCGTGGGCCCATCGCGGCTGGTCGCAAAGACGGTCAGTGCGTCGTTCAAGCCGGCTGCGTTCGCCGCCCTGTCGCGCGAGGACGCCTGCGAGCGCTTTGCCGGCGCGTCCACGCGGATCCTGCAGGGGGTCGGACCGAAGACCGCCGAGCGCCTGGCCGCGATGGGCATCACCACCGTCGGCGACCTCCAGCGCCACGAGCAGGAGGTCCTGGTGCAGCGCTTCGGGGAGCGCATGGGCGCCTACCTCAAGGCCCGCAGCTGGTTCTACGACGACTCGCCGGTGCAGGCCGGCGGGCCGGCGAAGTCGCGTTCCAACGAGACGACGTTCCCGCAGGACATCGCCGACCACGCGGAGCTCGAGTCGGTGCTGCACCGGCTGGCCGAAGGGCTCTGCGCGACCCTGCAGCGTCGGGAGATCAAGGGGCGCAACGTGGCGATCAAGGTGCGCCTCGACGACTGGACGACGGTCACCCGCGCCCGCAGCCTGGCCGAGCGGACCAACGACCTCGCCACCGTCATGCCCGTCGTGCTGGACCTCTTCCGTGTCTACGCCCCCGAGCGGCCCGTGCGCCTGCTCGGCGTCCGTCTCGCCGCGTTCGAGGAGCCGGCGCAGGACGCTCCGGCTCCCCTGGCGCCGCCCGGGCAGCTGTCCCTCGGGCTGTAGCCTGCGCGGCCATGTCGACGATGCACACGGTGGGGGTCAGCGAGCTGCACGTCGTGCGCCGCGGCGAGAGCGAGGGCGAGCCGCTGCTGTTGATCCAGGGGATGAGCGGTAGCCACCTGTCGTGGGGCGACCCGTTCTCAGACCTGCTTGCGCAGCGGCTCGACACGATCGCCTACGACCACCGCGGCATCGGCCGCTCGAGCCGGGTCAGCGACCCCTTCTCGATCAGCGACCTGGCCGACGACGCCGCCGGGCTGCTCGACGCGCTCGGGCTCGAGAGCGCGCACGTGCTTGGGATCTCGATGGGCGGCATGGTCGCCCAGGAGCTCGCGCTGCGCCACCCCGACCGGCTGCGCAGCCTCACGCTCGGGTGCACCTACTGCGGCGGGCCGGGCAGCACCCTGACGCAGGAGGCGGTGATCACGCGCCTCGGCGAGGGGATGATGTCCGGTGACCGCGAGCGGGCCATCCGCACCGGCTACGAGGTCAACGTCGCGGCGTCCTTCGCGGCCGACCCGGCCAACTACGAGGTGTTCCACGCGATGGCCACGGCGATGCCCGCGCCCGTGCCGGTGATCATGCTCCAGATGCAGGCGATCGCCGCGCACGACACGAGCAAGCGGCTGGGGGAGATCCGCGCCCCGACGCTCGTGATCCACGGCGACGAGGACCAGATGCTCGGCGCCGACAACGGCCGCCTGATCGCCTCGCTGATCCCCGGCGCGCGCCTCGAGGTCCTCGAGGGCGTGGGGCACATGTTCTGGTGGGAGCAGCCGCAGCGCTCCGCGGAGCTCGTGCTGCAGCACGTCGGTGCGGCGACCGCCGCCGCCTCCTCCTAGTACAGCGCGGCCGCGAGCCGCCGGCGGGCGTCCCGGCTGACCGGGTGCTCGACGCCGAGGCGGTCGAGGATGCCCACGACGAGCTGTCGCAGGTCCTCCTTGTGTCCGTCGGCGGCGGGCATGGCCTGCAGCAGCAGGTCGATCGCGCGCTCGTCGTCACCCTCGTCGAGGGCGGCCAGCGCGTCGGTCAGGTCGATCTCGTCGCCCGCCCGCTCGAGGTGGATGCGCGCGGCCAGGCCCTCGGCGCGGAAGTTGCCGCGGATGGGGCCCACCAGCGTCAGCGCGTCGTCGGTGTCACCGCGGGCGTGCAGGAGCGTGGCCAGCGCGACCGCCGCATCTGCCCGGTTCGGCTCGAGCACCAGCGCGCGCCGCAGCGAGGCCTCGTCGCCGGCGGCAACGAGCTCGTCGCCCTCCGACGGCACGAGGGTGTCGAAGAACCGCTCGACGCCGGCGGGGGGCAAGGCGCCCACGAACTCGTCCACCACGCGGCCGTCGCGAAACGCCTTGACCGCGGGGATGCTCTGGATCGCGAACTGCCGGGCGAGGTTCGGGTTGGCCTCCGTGTCGAGCTTGGCCAGCACGACCTTCCCCTCGCGGGCGGCGGCGGCGCGCTCGAGCACCGGGGTGAGCTGGCGGCAGGGGCCGCACCACGCCGCCCAGAAGTCCACGACCACCGGGACGCTGCGCGAACCCTTGACGACCTGCGTCGCGAAGTCCGCTTCGGTGACGTCGATGACGGCCATGCCCGGCTGAGGATAGAACTCAGGGTCGTGAGCGCCGACCGCCTGTTCGTCGAGGAGGCCGGGGAGGGGCGCCCGGTGCTGTTGCTGCACGGGCTCACGGCCACGCGCCGCTACGTCGTGATGGGCTCGCGCGCGCTGGAGCGCTCTGGCCATCGGGTGCTGGCGATCGACGCGCGCGGTCACGGGCGCTCGGCGCCCGCCCCGACCCCGGACGCCTACGGCTACGAGGCGCTCGCGACCGACGTCCTGGACGTGATGGACGCGCGTGGGATCGGCCGCGCGGTGCTCTGTGGAGCTTCGATGGGCGCGCACACCGCTCTGCGGTTGACCCTCGAGCATCCAGACCGCGTGGCCGGCCTCGCCGTCATCACGCCGGCCTACGACGAAGCCGACCACGCAACGCCGGCCTCGCTCGCGCGTTGGGACGCGCTGTCGGACGGACTGCGCGCCGGCGGTGTCGGGGGGTTCGTCGCGGCCTACGGCGAGCCGGCCGTTCCCGAGGAGCTGCGGGCCACGATCCTCACCGTGCTGCGCCAGCGCCTCGCCGCGCACGAGCACCCCGAGGCCGTGGCCGACGCGTTGCGCGCGGTGCCGCGGTCTGCCCCTTTTGGAGCCGTGACGGACCTCGCGGCGGTCGACGTCCCGACGGTCGTGGTCGCCGACCGCGACGCAAGCGACCCCGGGCACCCGCTGGCGGTGGGGGAGGCCTACGCCCGGACCATCCCCGGCGCGCGGTTGGTCGTCGAGGACGAGGGGCACTCGCCGATCGCCTGGCAGGGCGGCCGGCTCTCGCGGGTGATCGGCGAGCTCGCCGCGGAGGTGCGATGGTGAGCGACGTGCTCGATCCACTGTTCGCCCCTGCCGGTGAAGGGCTGTGGCACCCGGCCCCGCACGCCCGCGGCCCGTGGGCGCCCGATCTCCTGCACGGCGGCGCGCCGGCGGCGCTGCTCTGCGGGCTGCTGGAAGCCCACGACCCGGGCTCGGACATGGCGGTCGTCCGGGTCGCCTTCGACTTCTTCAGCGCCGTGCCGATGGCCGACCTCAAGGTGCGCGGCCCGTCGGTGGTCAAGCCGGGCGGCCGCTTTGCGGTCCTCGAGGCGGCGCTGGAGGCCGGTGGGCGCACGGTGGTCACGGCGCGCGCGGTGCGGCTGCGGCGCGGGGAGCTCGAGCTCCCGGCGAGGGACCAGGGGGCCGCCGCGCCCATGCCGCCCCCGGACAGCGGCCGCGCGAGCGCGGGCTTCGCGCCGATCGACGGCCCGGGCTTCCACACGACCGCCGTCGAGGTGCGCTTCGCCGGCGGAGCCCCGGGGACCGGGACGGCGCAAGCGTGGTTCCGGCTCGGGTGCGCGGTCGTCCCCGAGGCGCAGCCGACGCCGCTGCAGCGCGTTGCCGCGGCGGCCGACTTCGGCAACGGGATCAGCCACGCGCTGCCCTTCGAAGAGTTCCTGTTCGTCAACTGCGACCTGACGATCCACCTGCATCGCGAGCCGGCCGGCGAGTGGGTGGGGCTCGACGCGCGCACCGACGTGTCCCCCGAGGGCGTGGCCCAGGCGACGTCGGTGCTGCACGACGAGGCCGGGCGCATCGGGGTCTCGGCGCAATCGCTCTTCGTCGAGCCGCGCTGACCGGAGGGCCTGGGTGCGGCTTGCCGAGGGCGACGTGCGGGCGGTCCTGGGAGAACTCGGGCTCGCAGCGGGGGCCGACGTCAGCGTCCGGCCGCTGGCCGCTGGCGCCTACCACGAGCACGCGATCCTGGAGGTCGGCGGACGTGACCTCGTCCTGCGGCGCTGCGTGAGGAGCCAGTGGGGGCTGCCGGCGCGGGAGCAGCTCGCGCGGGAGAGGGCGACGCTCACGCAGCTCGCGCCGACCGGCGTCGCGCCCGCCCCCGTGGCCCTCGTGGGCGAAGCGCCCGGCGGCCCGTTGCTCGTGGAGGAGCTCGTGGCCGGCCGCCCCTTCGCCTCGGCGCGCGACCTCCCGGCGCTCGGTCGGGCGATCGCCCTCGTGCACGCGCTGAGGCCTGGCCACCTGCCGGAGGTCAACGCCCGCGAGGCCCTGCTGGCCGACGGAGGGCAGTGGCTCGACCGGGCCCGGCGCGGCGGGGCGCCCGCCGCGTCGGTGGCCCTGCTGCGCGACCTGGGCCGCCGGGCGGCCGACGGGGCCGCCCCGGGGCCAGCGTCCCTCGTGCACACCGACCTCAACGCCGGCAACATCCTCGTCACCGCGAGCGGAGCCTGCCGTCTGCTGGACTGGGAGGCCGCACGCGTCGCCGACCCGGCGTGGGATCTTGCCCACGCGGTCAGCCCCACGACCACCCGAGTGGGACCCCGCTGACGCCCGGACCCTCTCGCCCGCCGAGGTCGAAGCGTTCCTGCGGGCCTACGCGGCCGCGGCCGGCCCCGCGGGGGAGGCGGCGATCGCGCGCCTCCCCGGGCTGCTCGACGTGGTCGTGTTCCGCGCCCTGGCGTGGTGCCTGGGCTTCGCCGCCGAGGCGCACCGGGACGGAGCGCCGCTGCCCGCCGCGCTGGCGGCCACGCTGGCCCGCTTCGGCGCGCCGGCCTTCGTCGAGCGCTGCCTTGGCGCGCGAGCCGCTCTGCGCTTGGGGTAGGTTGCCGCGGATCGGGCGCCCAGGCATCCGAACCTACGCCCCGTCCGAAAGAGCCCCCATGCGCCGACTGCTCGCCGTTCTCGCCACCCTGTCCACCGTTGCCCTGGGGGCGTGCGGAGGTGACGACCAGGCGAGCACGGGGACGACGTCCAAGCCCGCGGGCGACGACTTCGCGGCCGTCCTGAAGCAGGCCCGGGGCCAGACCGTGCGCTGGTGGATGTACGGGGGCGACGACAAGATCAACGCCTACGTCGACGACGACGTCGCGCCTGCGCTGAAGGGGCTCGGCGTGACGCTCAAGCGCGTTGCGGTCACCGACACCGCCGACGCGCTCAAGCGCGTGGTCTCCGAGCGCCGGGCGGGCAAGACGTCGGGCGGCGGCGTCGACCTGATCTGGATCAACGGCGAGAACTTCGCCACCGGCAAGGCCGCCAACCTGTGGCTGAAGGACTGGGCCACCACCCTGCCCAACGCGGCGAAGTACGTCGACGAGAAGGACCCGTCGATCTCCACCGACTTCCAGGTCCCCGTCGACGGCCAGGAGTCGCCGTGGCAGCGCGCCGCGTTCGTCTTCGCCCACGACAGCGCCAAGGTGCCCGACCCGCCGAAGGACCTCGACGCGCTCATGGCCTACGCCAAGGCGCACCCGGGCCGCTTCACCTATCCCGCGCCGCCGGACTTCACCGGTTCCGCCTTCGTGCGGCAGGTCGTGGAGGCCAGGGGCGAGGAGGCGGCCTTCGCCTACCTGAAGGAGATCAAGCCGTTCCTCTACCGCAAGGGCGAGAGCTACCCGAAGTCCCAGGCCGAGCTCGACCGCCTGTTCGGTGACGGCCAGGTCGACTTCGCGATGGCCTACGACTCGAACTTCATCAACGCCGGTGTGCGCAAGGGCGCCTTCCCCAAGACCGCGCGCCCGTTCCTGATCGGCAAGGGCGCGCTGAGCAACACGTCCTACGTGACGATCCCGGCCAACGCCGCCCACACGGCGGGCGCCAAGGTGCTGGCCAACGTCCTGCTGGACCCAAAGCTCCAGGCGCGCAAGGCCGACCCGCAGGTGCTTGGCAACCCCACGGTCCTGGACCTGGCCAAGCTCGGCTCGGAGCGCTCGGCCTTCGCGGCGGCCACCGCCGACAACCCGTACGTGCTGAAGGACTTCGGGGAGCCGGTCACCGAGTTCAAGGCCGACCGCGTGGCCCCGCTCGAGAAGCGATGGATGCGCGAGGTCCTGCGGTAGCGCTGCCGGAGGTGGCGCGCGGCCGGCGCCGCCGCGACGGGCGGCGCCCCGGGCTGGCCCTGCTGCCCGCGCTGCTGGTCCTCGGCACCCTGTTCGGCGGCGCGCTGCTCGGCGCGCTGCGCACGAGCGTCACGCCGTTGGTCGCCGACGGGTTGGGCGCGTCGACCCTGGACAACTGGCGCGCGCTGCTGCACGACCCCGCGTTCGGGGACTCGGCGCTGTTCACCCTGCGCCTCGCGGTGACGGCGACCCTTGCGGCGTCCGCCTGCGCGCTGGGCGCCGCGCTCGTGCTGCGGCACCGGGGGACGGCGGTTCGCGCGCTGGCCTCGCTGCCGGTGCCGGTCCCGCACCTGCTGGTGGCCGTGGTCGCGGTGCTGTGGCTGGCGCCCGGCGGGCTGGCCGACCGGCTGTTGGGCGGCCTGCCCTTCAACGTCGTGCGCGACAAGGCGGGGCTCGGGGTGGTCTTGGTCTACGTGTACAAGGAGGTCCCGTTCCTGGTCGTCCTGCTGCTGGCCGGGATGGGCCGCGGCCTGGCCGACCGCGAGGAGGCCGCGGCCGTGCTCGGCGCCTCGCAGTGGCAGCGCCTGCGGTGGGTCGTGTGGCCGACGGTCCGCGGCCCGCTGGTCGTTGGGGCGATCCTGGTGGGCGCGTTCGTGCTGGGTGCCTTCGAGGTGCCGTTGACCGTCGGGCCGAACTACCCGCCGACACTGGCGGAGTACGCCCTGCAGGCCACCCAGGACGATCTCCTCGCCGGGGAGGGCCTGGCCGCTGCCGCGCTGCTGGTCACGGCGCTGGCGTCGATCCTGCTCGCCGTGCTCGCGGTGCGCTTCGCCAAGGACGCGCAGGGTGCCTGAGGTCCGCTCGCGCCGCCTGGCCGGCGTGGCCCTGGCCGCCTTCTTCGCCCTGCCGCTGACCGTGCTGGTCGTGCGCGCGTTCGCCGACGCGTGGCGCGCCTCGGCGCTGATCCCGCAGGACTTCGGGCTGCGCGGCATCCGCCAGGCGTTCAGCGGCATCGCGCTCGACGCGTTCGCCAACTCGCTCGTGGTGGCCGTCGTGGTCACGGCGCTGGCGCTCGCGCTGGGCTGGCCGGCCGCGCGCGTGCTCGGCGAGCGGCGGTTGCGCCGCCCGGGCTTCGTCTTCCTGCTGCTTGCGATGCCGCTGCTCGTGCCGTCCTACGCGACCGGCCAGGGGCTGACGGAGTGGTTCCTGCGCCTGGGCCTGGCGGACACGATCCCCGGGCTTGTCCTGGCCCACCTGGTGCTGGTGCTGCCCTACGTGATCGTCATCCTGCTGTCGGCCTTCGGCCCACGGGTCACGGTGCTCGAGGAGATGGCGCGCTCTCAGGGGCTGTCCCCGGGGCAGCGCTGGCGCTGGGTGACGCTCCCGGCGGTGGCCCCGACGCTGGCGGCCGCGAGCTTCCTCGGGTTCCTCATCTCGTGGAGCGAGTACGGGTCGAGCCTGGCCGTCGGGGGTGGGCGCGAGATGCTGCCGATCGTGCTGCTGCCCTTCGTGCGCAACGACCCGCAGATCGCCGCGGCGCTGTCGCTGCTGTTCCTCGCGCCGGCCGTCGCCGCGCTGGCGCTGTCGGCCCGCGCGGCCCGGAGCCCGCTGTGAGCTGCGCACTGGAGTGCCTCGACGTCGCCGCGTCGCCCGGCGGCTCGCTCGTATTGCGCGGGGTGGACTTCGCCGTGCCCGCCGGCGGGCGCACCGCGCTCGTCGGGCCCTCCGGGGCGGGCAAGACGACGCTGCTGCGCGCGATCGCGGGGCTTCAGGCGCTGGACGCGGGGGACATCCGCCTCGGCGACCGGTCGCTGCGTGACGTGCCGCCCCACCGGCGGCGGATCGCCGTCGTCTTCCAGGAGCCACGGCTGCTGCCGCACCTCAGCGTCGTGGACAACGTGGCGCTGCCACTGCGGGCCGGCGGGGTCGGGAAGGACGAGCGGCGCTCCCGGGCCCGCGAGCGCCTGGGGGAGGTCGGCCTGGGCGGCTTCGACGAGCGCGGCCTGGCGGGGCTTTCGGGCGGCGAGCAGCAGCGCGTGGCGCTCGCGCGGGCGCTGTGCGCCGAGCCCGACCTCCTGCTGCTCGACGAGCCGCTGGCCGCGCTTGACCCCAACCGGCGCGAGGAGCTGCGACGGCTGATCGTCCGCCTGCAGTTCGAGCGCGAGCTCACGACGCTCGTCGTCACCCACGACCGCGCGGAGGCGGCGGAGCTGGGGCAGCGCGTCGCGCTGATGCTGGAGGGGCGCATCGTCCAGCACGACGAGCCGCGCGCGCTGTTCGAGCGGCCCGTGTCCGCCGCCGTCGCCCGCTTCTTCGGGGTCGCCAACCTGCTGCGCGGCGACGTCTGGGACGGCGTCCTGGCGTGGGGAGGGGGGACCGTCGCCGCGCCCGGGCCCGACGGGCCGGTCACCCTCGCGATCCGGCCCGAGCACGCCGTCCTGGACCCGGGGTCCTCGCTGCGCGGCTGCGTCGAGGAGTCTGTCTACGCCGGTACGTTCGTCAAGCTCGTCCTGGACTGCGAAGGCCAGCGCTTGGAGGCCCAGGTGCCGCCGCGTGACGCACCGGCGGCGGGAGAGGTCGTCGGCGTGGAGCTGCCGCCCGAGCACCTGTGGCGCCTGCCGTCGGGCGACGCCGACGCGGTGGCCAGCGCAGAGTGAACGGCGCTAGAGCGTGCGTCGCGCCATGTCGATCCGCTGGCCGACCGAGACGAGCACCAGCGCCGCGAAGCCCCACGCCACGAGCTCCGCCCGCCCGGGGATCAGGCAGAAGGCGCAGTAGGCCACGATCGTCTCGGTCCCCTCGGTCAACGCCGGGGTGAAGCGCAGCGAACGCTCATCGCCGAGGCTGAGCCGGCGCTTCTCCACCAGCGAGGCGAAGCTCAGCAGCGCGACGTTGTTGAGCAGGTAGGCGGCCAGGAGCGCGGAGCAGGCGATCCGCGCGTCGGGCTCGGCGACCGCGACGCCGACCACGAAGCCCCCGTAGACCACGCAGTCGGCGAGGAAGTCGAGCATCCCGCCGAGGTCGGTGGGGCCGTGGATGCGCGCAAGCGGTCCGTCGAGGCCATCGAGCGCGCGGTTGGCCAGCCACAGGACCAGGGCAAGCGGCCACAGCGCGAGGGCCGCGGCGACGCAGGCGCCGATCCCGACGACCAGGCCGGCAGCCGTCACCGCCCCAGCGCTCACCCCCCGCGCAGCGGCGCGGGCGGCCAGCGTGTCCAGGACCGGTCCGACGGTGCGTCGTGCCGCACTGTCGAGCACGGTCAGTCGCTCGCGTACGGGGCCAGCCGATCGCGAACCCAGTCCGGCCACGGCGCCTTTGCGTGGCGGGCCGCGTCGATGCAGACGTGGCGCAGGTGACCCTCCGTGAGGACGGCTCCGGCGCGGGTGACGGTGAAGTGCGAGGTCATCGACGACGTCGTCAGCGGCTCGGGCGCGACGCCTATCTCGAGCTCCTCGTCGAAGTGCGCCGGAGCGAGGTAGCGCGCGCGGGCTTCGGCCACCACGAGGTCGTGGCCCCCGGCGACCAGCCGCTGATAGGACCCGATCGCCTCGCGCAGCAGCTCGGTGTGGGCCAGGTCGAAGTACGTCAGGTAGTGCGCGTTGAACACGCGGCCCTGCATGTCGCACTCGGCAAAGCGCACGCGCAGCGGTTGGACGAAGCGCAGGCGCCGGCTCGGCATCGCGCGGGCAGGCTACACGCGATGTACCCTGCCGCTGTCCATCCAGGGGGCCTGACGACCGTGGTGCCGTTCGTGCGGCGCGTGCAGCGCGCACGCTGACCGGATGCCACGGGTGACGACACCCGCGGCGCCCGTGTGTCCCGGGGGGGCCGAACGGGCCGGGAGCGTGCCCGCCGACCAGCCGACGCCCCTAGCTGCGCCGTCCGCGCGAGCGACAGGTTCGACGGTTCGTCGTCCCCCGCGCCGCCACCGCTCCCGAGACGTTCCCGGCGAGCACGCGGATGCCACAGGCGCGACTGGCCGGCAGGTCGCCGCGGGTGAGCGCGCGGCGCACTGAACGGGGATCGACCGCCAAGCGGGTGACGACCTCAGCACCGCGGCGGGATGGAGGTCGTCGAACGGGGTGCGGCTCGGCGCGCCCGACCGGCCTCGGCACTCGCGGGGCGAGGACTGCGCCGAGGAGGATCTTCCGGCGCGGACGCGCGCAGCCAGCGCGCGTCCGCGCGGTCGATCTACTTGTTCAGCCCGAAGGCCCGGACGCCCTTCGAACTCGTGATGCGGGCGTCGTACTTGCCCGGAGCGAGCACGTACGCGTTGCGGGCGACGGAAGCCTGACTTGCCTTGCCATCGTTCGAGGTGACCTCGAGCTGTTGCACCTCGTCCGGTACGACCCCGATGATCGAACCGTCGTACTCCATAGCCACCCCCTGCTGAACGGCTGTCGTGGTCTGCTCGCACACCATGGCGAATCGCACCTGACCCTTGACGACGGGCTGAGCGCCCACGCACACCACGCCCTCACCGGGGATCAGCCAGAGACGATTCCGACCGGCTGTACGCAGAACCCGAGCTTGGTCTGCGTGCAGGCCTTGACTGGACTGCCCTGCGGCGTCCTGCACCTCGAAATTTGCCGCGTCTTCCGCGTTCGGCGCCCGATTGAGAACACTGAAGGCATCGCTCGGGCTGACCGTCGGCTGCGCAGTAGCGGCGTCGTCGTGCGCCAGGACCGCGACGAGCGCCGTCACGAGCACGGCGAGAAGGCAGGCGGGCATCGTTGCCCGCCGAGAGAATCTGGTCATGAAGGTCACCATGAGTAGTGGGTCTGGCTGTAGACGGAAATGCTAAACGCGTTCCTGTTCTGGATGAATCCGTACTGGCAGCAAGACGCCGAGTACGAAATCGAGGCGAAGCCGCCGCTGGACGAACAGGCCTGAGGGAGCGCGGTAAGGAGCCCGGACGACCCCACGTAGTAGAAGCCGGGTCCGCGCGTGTCGCCGGCGACGCAGAAGTTGTTGTGGTTGGTCTTGCCCTCGATGTAGTAGATCGAGTGTCGCGGGCCGCCTTCGTTGCCGGTGTTGTTGTTGAGTTTTCCAAAGAACCAGTTCTCAACGACTGCGTAAGATGGGGCAGCGAAGCCGGCACTGGCCACGAGCGCGGCCAAGAGCGGGAGGAAGAGCTTTCGAACACCGGCTGAGATACCGGGCATGCGTGTCCTTTCCGTTAGAGATGAGCCGCGAATAGCGACCCTCAGGGCGCCGCGGTGGCGCGACCGTAGGCCACCTCAATTGGCTCCCGCATTATGTTTCTCCCCCTGCAAGGATCGCCTGGATGCTGGACATTTGAGAGTGTCCAAAGCGGCGAAGCGCGCCCGGTTGTGACGGCTTGATGCGCCCCAACGGTCAGTTGTTTGGGAGGGTCGGTAAGAAGTTCGACCGGCGCGGACATGACGGGGTCGTGAGGGCATCTCGAATCGAAGAGCTCTTTCGGCTTTACGCCGCCGATGTGCTCGCCTATGCCCTTCGGCGGACCGATGCTGCCAGCGCCGACGACGTTGTCGCAGAGGTGTTCGCGACGGCGTGGAGGCGACTTGACCGCATCCCCGAGCAGGAGCCAGTGCTTTGGCTGTACGCCGTCGCACGTCGTGTGCTGGCCAACAACCGGCGTTCGTTGAGACGGCGCCTGGCCTTACACGAAGCGCTCCGTCCGCTGACTGTCGAAGAACTCGCCCCGTCCGGCCTGCGGCTTGGCCACGCCCTCGGGGCGCTTAAGGCCACTGATCGCGAAGTGCTCCTACTGACCGCCTGGGAGGGCCTCGACGCCAATCAGGTGGCGGAGGTGCTCGGTTGTTCAGTCCAAGCCGTCTACACCCGTCTGCACCGAGCGAAGAGGCGGCTCGCAGCACAACTGCAGCCGCAGGACGGGACCCTCCACACAGCTGAGGTAAACGCACCATGACCGACCCCATCGATCAAATCCGTCGGCTCGACCCGGTCGACCGTAGCGCGGTTCAGATATCACCGGAACTCGCAGCCCGGTCCCTGCAGCCGCCCCCGAGACGGCCTCGCAACGCGCAAGTTGGAGCAGCTGTCCTCCTGGCCGCGTCGCTGGCTGTCGTCGTTGTCTTTGTCTTATCCACAGGCGGCGAGGTCAGCCCCGGAGAGCGGGCCTATGCCGCCGTAACCGGCAGCGGCGTATTCCACTGGCGCACCGAAACGACAAACGCGCCGGGCAAGCGTCAAGTGCAGGAAGGCTGGGCGTCAGGTAAGACGACGCACGTCCTCCAGTACAACATCGTCGATGGACGGCAGCACCTGACCACCGACACGCGCACCGTCAATGACCAACAAGTCTCCTGGGCCGCCGTCAGCGGTGCGTTCACCACGGGCAAGCGACCGCCAGTCGGACTCAGCCCAATCCCAGCTGGGGACCCCGCCGAAATCTTCCGCAAGGCCTACACGGACGGTCGCTATGAGCGCACCGGCGCCGCTGCGTTCCGCATCGCCTTCCCACCTGACTTCATAGCGACGTACACCGCGGACCCGGCAACCGGCCGTCCTCTGCGCATCGCTGTTGAGCTGAGCAACCCAGGGATTGCTCCCCCCGGTGCCGGCCGCACGATCGTCGACATCACGCAATACGAGCGCCTCGACGCGACGCCCGAGAACGTCGCCCGACTCGATCTGCTGCCACACGGCAAACAGGACCAAACCGCAGACGTCAGCCGCAGCTTTGCTGCCCTGCGGCGGACCGGCCGCATCTCTGCTGACGAGCAGCAACAGCTCAAGCCCCTGCTCCGCGGCCTTCGAGAAGCAGAGCTTCCGACCCTCGACCCAAGGGCGGTCAAGACAATATCGCCGGGGGTGTGGCTCATCCCCGACGTTGGAAAGATCTGCATCGCTTCGGCTCTCGGCGGCCAGACGGTTGCCGCAGGTTGTGGCCCCCGGGAGCAGGCTGTACGAACAGGAGTAGTTCTAAGCGGCGAGAAGACACTCATCGCGGTGCCCGATGACGTCAATGCCGTCGAGATCACGACTGCGGCAGGCGAGACGAAGCGAGTGCCGGTGCACGGCAACCTCGCCATCGCGCCACAGGACGCACAGACGCCGCGGCTCATCCGCCGCGACGGGTGAGCGCTCGCAAGACAGGGCAAAGCGCGGAGATGGAGTAGGTGCGGGGGTGAAAGCGTGCCGCGATGGCGTTCAAAGTTCGACCGGGCGCCACGGGTGACGACACCCGCGGTCGTCCGTGCGTCCCCGGGGGGCCGAACGGGCATGCCGGGAGCGTGCCCGCCGACCCAGCCGACGCCCCCGCTGCGCTTCCGGCCGCACTGACGGCGCTCCGAGCGCACCTGGCCGGGCTCACGCTCGGGCTGGCCGTGCCCGGCGCCCGGGACGCGCTGGCCGTGCGCGACGAGCTCGTCGGGCAGATCGACGACTACCTGCTCCCGCGCCTGCAGCAGATGGACGCGCCCCTGCTGATGGTCGTCGGCGGCTCGACCGGCGCGGGGAAGTCGACGCTGGTCAACAGCCTGGTCGGCGCTCCCGTCAGCACCGCCGGGGTCCTGCGCCCGACCACGCTCGCGCCGGTACTCGTCTGCCACCCAGACGACCTGCGCTGGTTCCAGGACGACCGCATCCTGCCCGGGCTCCCGCGCAGCCTGGGGGAGGCGGGCGCCACGCGCGGCCTGCAGCTCGTCCCCGACGAGCACGTGCGCAGCGGCTTGGCGCTGCTCGATGCCCCGGACATCGACTCGGTGGTGGAGGCCAACCGCAGCCTCGCCGGGCAGCTGCTGGCAGCGGCCGACTCGTGGCTGTTCGTCACCACGGCAGCGCGCTACGCCGACGCCGTTCCGTGGGACGTCCTGCACGCGGCGCAACGCCGAGGAACGGCGATCTCCATCGTGCTCAACCGCGTTCCCCCGGAGGCGGGCCGGCAGGTCGCCGACCACCTGCGCGAGATGCTCGACGGGGAAGGCCTGGCCGGCACGGCGCTGCTCGAGGTCCCCGAGACGGCGCTCCAGGACGGGATGCTCCCTGCAGCGGCGCTGGCCCCGGTGCGCGGCTGGCTGGACGACCTCGCCGCCGACGCGCAATCGCGCGAGGAGCTGGTGCGCCGGACGCTGGCCGGGGCGCTTGACTCCGTCGGCCCGCGGACTCGTGTGGTCGCCGACGGGGTCGCGGCGCAGCTCGCCGCCGCGGAGGAGCTCGACGGGCTGGCCGACCGCGAGTACGGCCGCGCGCTCGAGGACGTCGACGACGCCGTGCGCAGCGGAACGCTGCTGCGCGGGGAGGTGCTCGCCCGCTGGCAGGAGGTCGTGGGCACGGGCGACGTCATGCGCGCCATCGAAGCGCGGGTCAGCTGGGCGCGCGACCGGCTGAAGTCGATGCTGTCCGGGACACCGGCCGCGGACGCGGAGCTGCGCACCGCTGTGCAGACCGGGGTCGATGCGGTCGTGCAGACGGCGGCGGAGCAGGCGGCCGAGCAGACGGCGCAGGGCTGGCGGCAGCAGGCGGCCGGGCGCGAGCTCATCACGCACGACCCATCGCTCGACGGTGCATCGCCCGGCCTGCGCGACGCGACCGCGCAGGAGGTCCGCGCCTGGCAGGGGTTCGTCTTCGACCTCGTCCGCGAGGAGGGGGAGAGCAAGCGCTCCACCGCGCGCCTGGCGTCGCTCGGGGTCAACGGCGCCGGGCTGACCGTGATGATCGCCGTCTTCGCCAGCACGGGCGGGCTCACGGGCGGGGAGATCGTCGTCGCGGGGGGGACGTCGGCGCTGAGCCAGAAGGTGCTCGAGGCGGTCTTCGGCGACCAGGCGGTGCGCACCCTCGCCGAGCGAGCGCGCGAGGACCTGATGACCCGGGTCGGGCGGCTGCTCGACGCCGAGCGCGCGCGCTTCGCCACGGCGCTGGCCCCGCGGGTGCCCGGCGACGAGCAGCTCGAAGCGCTGAGGGCCGGCGAGCAGGCCATCGAGCGCGCCCGGTGAGCGAGGCGCTGGACCAGCGCCTCGCCGCGCTGGGCGAGGCGGCCGAGCTCGCCGACGGACGCCTCGACGCCGAGCCCGTCGCGCAGGCCCAGGGCGTCGTCGCCCGTGCCGGGCAGCGCCTCGGGTTGGGTCTCCGCACGACCGTGGTCGCACTGGCCGGGCCGACGGGCGCCGGCAAGTCGACGCTCTTCAACGCGCTCGCCGGTCGCGACCTCTCCGCCGCTGGGGTGCGTCGCCCGACGACGGCGAAGGCCGCGGCGGCGGTCCACGGAGACGTCGACGAGCGGCTGCTCGACTGGCTCGAGGTCGGCGCGCGTCACCGTCTCGGGGACCGGGCCGGTGAGGGGCTGGTGGTGCTGGACCTCCCGGACTTCGACTCGATCGAGCGGGCCAACCGCGAGGAGGTCGAACGGCTGCTCGAGTTGGTCGACGCGGTGCTCTGGGTCGTGGACCCGCAGAAGTACGCCGACGCCGCGCTGCACGACCGCTACCTGCGGCCGCTGGCGCGCCACCGCGGGTCGATGGTTCTTGTCGTGAACCAGGCCGACCGGCTCGACCCTGAGGCGCTGGAGGCTTGTCGGCGCGACCTCGCGGGGCTGCTCGCGGAGGATGGGCTCGAGGGCGTGCCGGTTCTCGCCGTGTCAGCGCGCACCGGCGACGGGGTGGCCGAACTGCAGCGCGAGATCGAGCGGCGGGTGGCGGCGCGCGGGGCGGCCGTGCAACGCCTTGGCGCGGACGTCGAGGCCGCGGCCGCCGGGCTGCGCACCGGGTGCGCGGGGTCACCCGGCCGCATCGGGCGCGGCGAGCGCGAGCGGCTGGTGAGCGCGCTGTCCGGGGCGGCCGGCGTGCCGGTCGTCGTACGCGCGGTCGAAGCGTCGCACCGGCGCCGGGGTTCGTTGGCCACCGGCTGGCCCTTCGTGCGCTGGGTCCGCAGGCTGCGGCCCGATCCGCTGCGGCGGCTGCGGGTGGGGGAGTCCGGCGGCGGTGGGGAGGAACGCACCTCGCTCCCGGCGGCCTCGCCCGTGCAGCGGGCGCAGGTCACGGCGGCGGCTCGTGGCTTGGCGAGCGTGGCTTCGGGCGATCTCGAGCACCCGTGGCCGGGGCTCGTGCGCGCAGCGGCGACCGCGCGCGAGGCCGATCTCGCCGACGACCTCGACCGAGCGGTCGCGGGTGCGGACCTTCGCGTGGGGCGCGACCCGCGCTGGTGGTCGATCGCGGGCGTTCTGCAGACGGTGCTCGCGGCCATCGTCGGCGTGGGGGCGCTGTGGCTCCTCGTCCTCGTCGGCCTCGGCTTCCTGCGACTCGAGGACGTCGTCCCGCTGCCTGAGGTGCGCGGGATCGCCCTGCCGACCCTCCTGGTCGTGGGGGGCGCGCTCGCGGGCATACTGCTGGCGTTGGCGGTGCGCGCCGTGAACCGCTTCGGTGCGCGAAGACGCGCACGGCGCGCGCAACGAGCGCTGGACCGGCGCATCGAGGAGGCCGCCGACGAGGCAGTCGTCGGCCCGGTGACCGAGGAGTTGGCGGTGCGGGAGCGCCTCTGTGCGGCGGCGCTGCGAGCTCAGGGCGGGCGCTGAGACGCCGTGCGCACGCAGCTACGACAGGATGCCGCTGGGTTGGGGAGGCTGACGGTGCTCACGCGGCTTGGGCTCTCGGCCGCCCTGGTTCTGGTTGCCGGCGTCGCACTGCTGATGCCCACCGCGGGGGCGGTGCCACGGGTCGCCGGAGGCTGGCCGGCCTCGATTGCCGCTCTGCCCGCCACGGCGGCGCTGGTCCAGCGTGGCGTGCCCGCGCGCGACGGCCTGTTCTGCGGAGCCAGCGTCATCGCCCCGGACGCCGTGCTCACCGCTGCGCACTGCGTAACGGGCATGCGCGCCTCCCGGCTGACCGTCGTCACCGGCCGCACGCGGCTGTCCACCGAGGGCTCAGGCCAGCGAACCGGCGTATCGCGCATCACCATCGACCCGCGCTGGAGCGCGGCGGGCACCGTCAACGACTTCGCCGTCCTGCGGCTGAGCCGGCCGGTCAGCAGCGTGCCGCTGGCGCTGGCGAGGGGTCGGGACGCCGCCGGAGCCCGGGTGACCGTGGCGGGGTGGGGCCTTCAGGCAAGCGGCGGGCGCGTATCGGACGGTCTGCGCAGGGCGCCGCTGATCGTGCGGTCGACCGCGAGCTGCCGCGCGACCTACGGCCGCCGCTTCCACGTGTCGGTCATGCTCTGCGCCTCGGGCGCCGCGGAGCAGGGCGCGTGCGACGGAGACTCGGGCGGTCCACTCACGCGCACAGGTTCCGACGGCATCGAGCGCCAGATCGGCGTGGTGTCGTTCGGAGCGGCAGCATGCGACAGCAGAGCGGCGCCGGGGGTCTACGCGCGGGTGAGCGGCCGCGCCTCCTGGATCGCGGAGGCCGCCGGGCTCGGCGCGCGTGGCGCACGGTGATGTGCAGACACCCGTCGCAACGCGACATGCCGCGATCACCGGGCGAACCTCTAGCGCCTCGCCGCAGCCCTCACCTCGCTCGATGCGCGGGTCCTGAGCTCCGGCAGCGAGGACATGACCATCGACGCTGCGATGTTGCCACGAGCGACGCGGTGGCAGTTCGCAACGCGCCACGGCGCGATCGCCGTCCTGCACGACGCGCCCGGCGCGGCGCCGTATCACGACCTCCGGCAACGCGCACTGATGATCGTGCTGGGTGATCTGCGCATCGCGGTGGCCGGCCGTGACGACCTGATCAGCATGAAGCGCGCGGGCGGGCGCCCGGTCGACCTCGACGATCTGGCCGCGTTGACCGAGCCCGACGCATGAGGGGCCGGCGCGAGCGCCACACCTTCGCTTTCAATGCTCGATAACCCGTATTATGAACGTTTTCGGCGGGGAGCTACGGGGTCCAGGATATACCGTGGGCTGTCTTGCCCGGGTGCACTGCGCGCGCTAGGGTCCGCGCCAAGTGGGCAGCGACGCGGACCCCAGCGCTGGAGACCTGCCTGCTCCTGCTTCGTCGAGTGTCTCTCCGGACGTGGTGCGCAGCTATCGATCGCAGCTGACTCATGGCGTGGACGTCATCGACACGTCCACCTGGGCCGGCTCGGTTCCCCACGCGACCGGCATCGCCCCGCGGTTGCGGGTGGGCCGCGAGCGCTGGTTCAACCTGCTCTGGCTGCTGCCCATCGGCTTCGGGCTGCTGATCGTCGCGATCGCCGTGGCCAAGGGCCTGCGCGAGGAGCCGTCGGTTCAGCGGTTCATCGAGCGGTATGCCGGGACGGCCGAGTCGTCGCGGCCGGAGGTGACGACGGGCTTTCCGGTGTGGGCGCGGTGGGAGCACTTCTTCAACGCGTTCTTCCTGATCTTCATCATCCGCTCCGGGGTGCAGATCCTCTCCGACCACCCTCGGCTGTACTGGACACGGCACTCCACTCCCGGCCAGGACTGGTTCCGCGTCCAGAGGCCGGTGCCCGAGGACCCGCTGTGGACGGCCAAGCAGGACTCGATCAGCCTCCCTGGTCAGGTCGGCCTTCCGGGCCTTCGCCACTCGATCGGCCTGGCGCGCTGGTGGCATCTGGGCGTCGATGCCTTCTGGCTGCTCAACGGCGTGATCTTCTTCGTGTTGCTGTTCGCGACCGGCCGCTGGGAGCGCCTCGTGCCCACGAGCTGGGCCGTGTTCCCGAACGCCCTTTCGGGCGCGATCCAGTACCTCTCACTGGACTGGCCGACCGAGAACGGCTGGGTCGCCTACAACAGCCTGCAGCTGCTGGCCTACTTCGTCACGGTCTTCGTTGCCGCGCCGCTCGCGCTGATCACCGGGCTCGGGATGTCACCGGCCTTGTCGACGCGCTTCCGGCGCGTCAGCACGGTTCTCAGCATTCAGACCGCGCGATCGCTGCACTTCCTGGTGCTCGCGTGGTTCCTGGTGTTCATCGTCGTCCACGTCTTCTTCGTCTTCACCACGGGCCTCCTGGTCAACCTGAACCACATCCACGCGGGCCGCGACGACCAGAGTTGGATCGGGCTTGCGCTCTTCGCGGCGTCGATGGTCGTGCTGGTCGTCGGGTGGGTCGCCGCCACGCCGTTGACGATCCGCCACCCGCGGGTCGTGCAGCGCGCCGGGCAGGCGATCGTCGGACCGCTGCAGCACCTCTTCGAGCACCTCGACCCCAAGCCGGGCCAGTACTCGGAGAAGGACATTTCCCCGTATCTCTGGCACAACGGGCAGTACCCCGACTCCGACGAGTACAAGGCGCTGTTCGACGGTCACTTCGCCGACTACAAGCTGCGGATCGACGGACTCGTCGATCACCCCGTCGAGCTCGACCTCGCGTACCTCCGAGGGCTGCCCCGGCACGAGCAGATCACTCAGCACTTCTGCATCCAGGGATGGTCGGGGGTCGCCAAGTGGGGCGGCGTGTCGATGCAGACCATCCTCGATGTGGTCAAGCCGCGCCCGGACGCGAAGTGGGTCGTCTTCTACTCCCTCGGCGATGGGCCCGACAAGGGGATCTACTACGACGCGCACCCGATCGAGCACATGAGCCATCACCTCACGATGCTCGCCTACGACATGAACGACCAGCCGCTCTCCTTCGGCCACGGCGCCCCGCTGCGGCTGCGCAACGAGAACGAGCTGGGCTTCAAGCAGGTCAAGTGGATCAAGGGCATCGAGTTCGTCGCTCACTTCTCAGAGGTCGGCGGCGGCTACGGCGGCTACAACCAGGACCACGAGTTCTTCGGCTACCGGCAGTCGATCTAGGCAATCCCGACCGCATCACCGCGAATCCCGAAAGGCCCCAATGAACAGCTGGAACGTCAACGACTTAGAGCTCAAGCCGCACGCTCCGCAGATCCTCTCCTCGACGAAGGATGCCCGCGCGATCGCCTTGGCCATCCCGGCCGGGGAGAGCCTCAAAGACCACCAGGTCCACGAACGAGCCTGGGTCTCGATCATCAGCGGCGAGGCGGAAATCACGACCACAGCCGGCGAGCGCGTCGCCGCCACGCCAGGGCTACTGGTGGAGTTCGACCCCGGCGAGCGCCACGCCGTCCAGGCCATCTCAGACACCCGGCTTCTGCTGCTTCTGACCCCGTGGCCGGGCGCCGGGCACCCGGGGCCGATGTCGCTCGACGACAAGCAACGGGCGGTGGTGCACGCCGCCGAGCACGCCGCCGAGCGCCGCGACCAGTCCGAGACGCCCAGCTGATAGGTCGGCGGTCGGCGCCTGGGCGATGCTGGGGCTCGCCGCGGTGGTCGAGCACCGTTTGGCGTTGGCGCGCTGACGTCGGCGCTACGCGGCTTCGGCCGGCGTCGGCGGCGCTGTGGCCACGTGGGCCGCGCGCTCGCCCCGCTTGCGCGGCGCGCTGGACTTCATCCGCTCGGCGACCAGATAGGAGCCGACGACGAGGATCGCGGCCACGACCTGCGCGCCGACGGTCTCGTAGGTCCCGTAGACCTCGAACCACGAACCCACCCACTGCGGGATCTCGAACGGCAGCGGCGTGGTCGGCAGCCAGCCCAGCGTCTGGAAGGTGGCCGCAGTTCCGCCGATCATCACGACCAGCACCGTCGCGATGAGCACGCCCGTGACGACGAGCATCTTGCGGTACGGAAGCTTGCGCTCGATGACGAACGTGAGACCACCCACGGCCACCGTGCCGACCAAGCCGAGGGCGACGCCACCCAGCACGACGCCCGCGCCGGCTTCCAGGGTCAGCGTCTGCAGGAACAGGACGGTCTCGACCCCCTCGCGGAAGACCGAGGTGAAGCCGAGCGCGACCAGACCGACGGTCGCACCGAGACCCGACGAGGCCAGCAGCTTGCGGCGCCGGCGGTGGTGGCTGGCGATGTAGCCCGTCCAGTAGACCTTGTGCACGAACCAGTTGAGGACGAGCAGCAGGATCGCGATGGCCAGCAGCCCCGTGATGGCCTCCAAGCGCGGGCCCAGCGGCGAGGCGACGTCGAGCAGCGCCTGGGCCAGGAACCAGGCAGCCACGGTCGCCCCGAAGCCGACGGCGGCGCCGAGCACGACCGGGCGGCGCCGGCGGGCGTTGGCGCCGAGGAAGCTCGCGGTGACCGCCGCGAAGATCAGCACGGCCTCCAGGCCCTCGCGAAAGACGATCAGCGCGGAGTTGGCCAGGATGCTGCCGTCGCTCTGGCGCCCGGGCAGCTCGGCGGGGTCGACGGGGCCGGTGTCCGCGGTCGCCATCAGGATCACGGCGAGCACGAGCACGCCGACACCGGCGGTCCACCAGGCGAGCCGGCGGGCCCGTGAGGAGCCGGCGGAGGGTGCGGAACTGACGCTCATGGTCCCCAATGATCGGCCACCGGGGGCCGTTGGAACAGGGCCAGAGGCGTCTAACGCATGGACTTCGCGCCCGACCCGGCGCCGCGGACCTGCTCGCGGTAGGCCCCGGGCGGCACGCCGAAGTTCCTGCGGCACGCGCGGGAGAAGTACAGCGCGTCGGAGAAGCCCACCTCGTGGGCGACCTGGCCGACGGTCAGGTCGGTGAACCGCAGCAGCCGCGCCACCTCGACCATGACGCGGTCGGTGACCAGCTCCTTGGTGGTGCGTCCGGTCACCCGTGTGAGGGCCTTCGCCAGCGCGCGGGGGGGCACGGCGAGCTCGTCGGCGTAGTGGGCGGCGCCGTGGTGGCGGGCGAAATCGTGCTCCAGGACCGACACGAAGCGACGGTGCAGCCGCACGGCGTCGTCGACCACCGCTTCCCCGTCGGTCCCGGCACGGCCCCACTGCTCGATCCACAGCAGGACGACGGAGACCAGGTGGCGCTCGAGGTCGGCACGCACGCCGCACGCGGGCTTCAGGGTCTCTGCCGCCAGCGCGGCAAGGGCGCCCTCGAGGTGGGCTTCGCCGTCGGCGGGCACGTCGACGACGCGCCCCCCCGCCCCGGCCAGCATCCACCCCGGGCGCGGGTTCTGTGCGGAGGGGGTGCCGACGATCTCGTCGCGGAAGCGCAGCGCGAGCCCGCGCAGGTCGTCGCCGCGTTCGAGCAGGTGCACCTGACCCCGGCCGACCAGCGTCACCGACCCGGGGCGGACCGGAGCGGGCGCTCCGTCGAGCAGGTGGCGGCCCGTGCCCTCGCGTACCCACAGCACCTCGTGGAAGTCGTGGCGGTGGGGCGCGCGGTCGTCGCCGGGCGGCTCGTCCTGCAGAGGAGCGACCTCGACGACGAGGCCGGCGGTGAGCTCGTGGACGGGAACCGGCCGGGACATCGGCCCACCACGGTAACAACGCCCCGGCCCGGCGTTGGGCCGGTGCAGGGCATTTCGGCGCCTCGGAGGCCGTCGGCTGACGTGGATCTCAGCGTGCGCGCGGCAGCGGCCGGTCGCACGCTGGGCAGACGGCGCCGATCACGGGGTCTGACGCGTCGGCGTCGGCCAGCCAGAACACGCGGTGGCGCCCCTGGCCCTGGATGCGGAAGCTCTGCCCGCATTCACACGACCATTCCTCCGCGCCCGAGTCGACGCGCTCGGCTGCCGCTGGCTCGGCCCGTCCGTTCGGCGAGGCGGCCTGCTCGTCCTGCTTCGCCCCCTCCTTCACCGGGGGTGTCGCGGCATCCGTCCCCCCCGCGCTGGCGCTCCCGGCCGCTGCGGCGGCCGCGGCGCGGCGACGGGCGAGGATCGTCGCTATGCCGGTGCCTACGACGGCGGGGACGCCGAGGAGGACCATCGGCCGCTCGCGCAGCGATCGTTTCTGGCGCAGTCGGATCATGGTTCACGCCGTCCCCCCGAGGGTCGCGGGACAAACGCTGTTGGGCGGCGTATCGTCATGGGCTCGGCGGATCGCCCACTCGGCCATGGGCCCAGCAGCGCTCCTGCCCAAGCCGACGCGAAGCGTGGCGCCGTGGGGCGGGTACGGGACCGAGTCATGGCGCGAGCCGCTCCCGCACCCACGAACCATCTGACGTGCGGCGGAAGCGCAGCCGGTCGTGAAGCCGGTCCGGCCGCCCCTGCCAGAACTCCACCTGGTCGGGCACGAGCCTCAGGCCGCCCCAGTGCGCCGGGCGCGGCACCGGGGTCCCGGTCGGATAGCGGTCCTCCAACTCGTCCCGCGCGCGCTCGAGCACCGAACGATCGGCGATCACGGCGGACTGCGAGCTGGCGGCGGCTCCGAGCTGCGAGCCTCGCGGCCGCGAAGCGAAGTAGGCGTCCGAAGCGTCCTGCGCCACCGGTTCGACGGCCCCCGAGGCCTCGACCTGCCGCTGCAGGCCGATCCACGGGAAGAGCACGGAGGCCTGCGGGTTGGTGGCCAGCTGCGTCGCCTTGCGCGAATGGCCGTTGGTGAAGAACACGAGCCCGTCGTCGCCGACGTCCTTCAGCAGCACGGTCCGCGCGCTCGGGCGCCCGTGCGCGTCGGCCGTGGCCAGCACCATGGCGTTGGGCTCCGGCACCCCGGCGTCCACCGCGTCCTGCAGCCAGCGCTCGAACTGGGGCAGCCAGCCGACGCTGAGGGCATCGTCGTCGAGGCGGTCGCCTTCGTACGCGCGGCGCATGTCTGCGAGGGGCTGCAAACGCATGCCCGCAGACGGTACGCGCTTGCTTAGCGGGGCACCAGCAGCAGCCGCTCGCCGGCAGCCTCCACCACGTCGCCCACCGCGAGCTGGCGTCCGCGGCGCGCTTCCGGCTGGCCGTTGACCAGCACGGGCTCCTCGCCCAGGAACGTCTTGACCTCGCCGCCCGAATCGACCAGCCCCGCGAGCTTGATGAGCTGGCCGAGGCGAATGGCCCCGTCACGAACTGCGACCTCGCGCTCGGTCACGGGCGGGCCTGCGCTCGGGCGACGTGGAGAGCGATGTCCGCAGCGGTCTGCGGCGGAAGCTCAGCGAAGCTCAGCCGGCGCCCCGTACGCGTCTGGACGCGCAGGACGGCGCGGCGGCGCAGCGGGCGCCGCAGTCCGTGTTCCACGCCGGCGATCGCACTGAAGGCCAGCGAGCGAACCCGGTGGGTGACCGCGTCGTCCAAGAGCCACAGCAGCCGCCGGTCGGTTGCCGCGAGGACGGCGCTGGGGCTGGCCCACGTGGCCACCGGCGTGACGATCGGCACCTCCTCCCCGGGCGCCAGCGCCGCGACGAGCTCGCGGCCGAGGCTGCGGCGCGTGGCCGCGTCGAGCCACGCAGCGCCGCCCCGCGGCGCCGGCTGCGCGGGCACGGCGTCGACCGGTTCCGACGGTTGCGCGGACGCCCCGTCCGGCAGCGGGATCGCGCGCAGCGAGAGCGTGCGCACCATGTCGTAGGCGGCGTTGATCTGGGCCATGCGCAGCGCCGCCTCCGCCCCGCCGGCACGATCGGGGTGCCAGCGCTTGGCCAGCGCGCGGTAGGCGTCGAGGACCTCCTCCGGTGTCGCCCCGGGCGTGACCCCGAGCACGGCGAAGGGATCCACGGCGACCCCGGCCCCGGCGTTCAGACCGGGAGCAGCGGGATGTCGTACAGGAGCGCTGCGACCACGAACGCGGCCACCGCGAGCGCCGTCGCGACCCCGGACACAACCTTGACCGTCGTGCTGGTCTTCGCCGCCTTGCGCTTGGCCGCGTCGGCCTGCACGAGCGCCTTCTCCAGCAGACGGTCGGCCCACGCGAACTCGAGCGACAGGAGCGCCAGCCCGATCGGGATGACCACGAACGCCGGGCCGGGGAGCACGAGCATCGCGACGCCGCCGAGCAGCAGGGTGAGGCCGACGATCACGAACAGCCCGCGCAGGACGATGCTGCGCTCCTTGTGTGTCTCCTGCTGAGCGCGCAGCTTGCGCACCACCTTCGGCGGCTCCGGGGCGGGCTGCGGGAGGCGCGTGCTCATGCTCTGAGGCTACTGGCGGCCGGAGGTGCTCAGGCGGCGAACCCGAGCGCCTCGAGCTCACGCAGCGTGGCCAGGCGCGCCAGCGCTCGTTCCTCCAGCCGGCGCGCCGCCCCGGTGCTCATCCCCAGCCGCCGGCTCGCCTCGCGCAGCCCGACGGGCTCCGCGTGGCCGACGATGCCGTAGCGCAGCTCGACGATCGCTCGCTCGGCCTCGGGCAGCGACGCGACCGCCCGGTGAACGGCCTCGTCGCGCAGGCTGACGATCACCTGCTCGTCGGGCGCCGCGGCGGTATCGGCCATCAGATCTCCTAGCGCGGCGGAATCGCCGTCCGCGCCCACCGGCCGGTCGAGGCTCGTGACCGTGCGGGCGACGTCGCGCATGGCCGTGACGTCCGCCGGGGAGAGCTCCACGGCCTCGGCGATCTCCGCGTCGTCGGGCTCGCGGCCGAGGCGCACGGCGAGCTCACGCTCGGCGCGCTGGATCTTGCGCTCGCGCTGCAGCACGTTGGTGGGCACTCGGATCGCGCGCGCCTTGTTGTCCAGGCCGCGCTGGATCGCCTGCCGGATCCAGTACGTCGCGTAGGTGGAGAACTTGAAGCCCTTGCGCCAGTCGAACTTCTCCGCGGCGCGGATCAGCCCGAGGATCCCTTCCTGGATCAGGTCGAGCAGCGTGAGCTCCTGCTGCGGGTACTTCTTGGCGATCGAGACCACCAAGGGCAGGTTGGACTCGATCATCCGTCGCTTCGCCTCGGCGTCGCCCTGCTCGATGCGCTTGGCGAGCTCGACCTCCTCCTCGGCGGTCAGCAGCCGGTTGCGGCGGATCTCCTTGAGGAACAGGCCGAGGGCGTCGGTGGTGCTCGAAGCGAGCTCGGAGTTGAGGTACACCGTCGCCGGCACCGAGGCGCGGCCGCAGTCGTCGGACACGGTCAGGCCGTGGCGCTCGAAGGCGTCGTGCACGGCGCCCGCGTCGGCTTCGTCGAGGTCCAGCGTCCGCATCAGATCCTCGAGCTCGGAGAGCTGCACGCAGCCGCCCTCGTCGGCGTTGTCGATGATGCGCTGCAGCTGCGGCGGGGGCGCGCCCGGATCGATCGCCATACCGCAATGAGCTACCACCGCCCCTGCGCCGACAAACCCCGGGGGCGGTGTCGCGCCCCACTGCGCTGAGCGCCATACTCCCGCGTCGATGACCGGATCGGGCCCCGTCCGCGACACCCCCACCCGGCAGGACGAGGAGCTGAGCCTGCGCTTCGCGGCCACGCCGCAGAACATCGCCCCCGCGCGCCACGCGGTAGCCGACCGCGCCCGCAGCGACGGTCTCCCCGACGCGCTGGTCGACACCATCGCGCTGGCGGTGTCGGAGGCGATGACCAACGCCGTCGTCCACGGCTTCAAGGAATCCGATGGTGGATACGTCGAGGTCACGGCGGGGTCCCAGGGCTCCGGCTTCGTCATCACCGTCTGCGACGACGGCTCCGGCATGGTCCCCCGGCCCGACAGCCCCGGGCTCGGGCTCGGGCTTCCCATCATCGCTCAGCTCGCCGCCTCGCTGGACGTGCGCAGCAACCCCGGCGGGGCCGGTACGCAGATCTGCATGACGTTCGCCGCCTGACCCGTCCGCGCCGCCGCGCGTGCTCCTGCCGCTGCAAGACATCCTGCAAAGCGGGCACGGACCGCTGCTAGCTTGCCGCGCGTCGTGCCGAGTCGCCTCGCTCCCGAGCGTGGTGATCGGGGGAACCACTGCGGACCGTGTCCGCGGGGGCGAATCACCGCCACCTGTGGCGGAGTAGCGCCGGCTTCACCGGTGCGAGCCCGACAGCTAACCCCGAAGGCACCGCGCTCCCGATGCCGTCCCCCCTTCGCCACAGCCTTGCTCTCTTTGCCGCGGCGCTTCTCGTCGCTGCCGCCTGCCTGACGGCGGGTGCGCCCTCGGCGAGCGCCCGGACGCTCGAGCGCGGCGACCACGGCCGTGCTGTGAAGGCGCTGCAGCGCGCTTTGCACCTGCGCGCTGACGGACGCTTCGGCCGCGGCACGGTTCGCGCCGTCAAGCGCTTTCAGCGCCGTCACCACCTCCACGCCGACGGAGTCGCGGGCCCCGCGACCTGGCGCCTGATCCGCCGCAGCGCCGGCCACCGTTCCAGCAGGTCGTCCGGCCGTCGCGTGCGGGTCACCAGCCGCGGCAGCTCCGTGCGGCTGCTGCAGCGCCGGCTGCGCATCGCGCCCGACGGCGTCTTCGGCCCCGGCACCAAGCGCGCGCTGCGCCGCTTCCAGCGCCGCCGCGGCATGACGGCGGACGCCATCGCCGGCCCTGCCACCTGGCGCGCCCTGGGTATCCGCGGACGCCACCCCGTCCTGAAGCCAGCCGGGGGCGGCGGTGGCGGACACGGTCAGGGGCGTCGTGGGCTGCCCCGCGCGGTGATCCGTGCGATCAGGGCGGCGAACCGCATCGCGAGCGCTCCGTATCGCTACGGCGGCGGGCATGCGTCGTTCTCCGACACGGGCTATGACTGCTCGGGATCGCTGTCCTACGTTCTGCACGGGGCACGGCGCCTGAGCAGTCCGCTGGACTCCTCCGCGTTCATGTCCTACGGCCGCGCCGGTCGCGGCCGCTGGATCACGGTCTACGCCAACCCGGGGCACGCGTTCATGGTCATCCGCGGGCGCCGCTACGACACGTCGGGCCGCGGTCGCAACGGCACACGCTGGCAGCCGAACGACCGTTCGTCGGCGGGCTACACCGTCCGCCACCCCCCGGGGTTGTAAGGGGCTCTGGCTCCCCTTCGTGGACCCCTTCACGCGGAACGCGCCCCGCATGAAGGGATGGATGCGGCAGAAGTACGTGTACGTGCCCGGCGGGAGGGTCTTCGGCGTCTCCCAGGAGTCCCGGTTGGCCGCGGCGGTGAGGCCGCGCGGCCCGAAGCCGAGGTTGCCCGAGTCGAACTGGATCGCGGCATCGGCCAGGCGATGTGGATCGGGCCGTACGTGAAGCTCTGCTTCTGAACACCGGGTACGGTGCTGGCCGGCACGGCGGCGTCAGCCGCGGGTGCGACGAGCACGAACGCCAGCGCAACAAGCAGGAGTGCGCGCAGCGCAGCGTGACGGGGACCCGACCTCACGCGGAGGGGCATAGCCCGGCTCGGCCGCCGCGTTCGCCGATGTCGACGGTGTGTCAGGTGCCCACGAGCCCGACCGGATCGCCGTCGCGGGCGGCGAGCATCGCGTAGCGCCCGCCGAGGGCCAGCAGCTCGTCGTGGGTGCCGCGTTCGGCGACCCGCCCATGGTCCAGCACGACGATCTGGTCCGCGTCGCGGATCGTCGACAGGCGGTGGGCGATCGTGATCGTCGTGCGGCCGCGCGCGAGGTCGTCGATCGCGTCCTGCACCGCCCGCTCGGTCTCGTTGTCCAGCGCGCTGGTCGCCTCGTCCAGGAGCAGGACGGGCGGGTTGCGCAGGACGGTGCGCGCGATCGCGATGCGCTGCTTCTCCCCGCCGGAGAAGCGGTAGCCGCGCTCGCCGACCACCGTGTCGTAGCCGTCGGGCAGTGAGGCGATCAGGCTGTGGATCTGCGCAGCCCGAGCGGCCGCCTCGAGCTCCTCGTCGGTCGCGTCGGGGCGCGCGAAGCGCAGGTTCTCCGCGATGGTCGAGTGGAACAGGTAGGTGTCCTGGGACACCAGGCCGACGGTGCGGGCCAGCGAGGCAAAGGACAGGTCGCGCACGTCGACTCCGTCGATCGTGACCGCGCCCGCCGTGGTGTCGTAGAGCCTGGCGACGAGGTAGCCGAGCGTGGTCTTGCCTGAGCCGGTCTCCCCCACGATCGCCAGCGTCGTCCCCGCCGCGACGACGAGATCGACCCCGTCGATGATCGGCGGCGCGTCGGCGTCGTAGCCGAAGGTCACGTCGCGCAAGGCGACGGCTCCCTCCACGACCTCGCGGGCCTGGAGGTCGATCGCGTCGGCCCGTTCTGCGATCTCCACCTCGAGGTCCAGGTACTCGAAGATCCGCGCGAACAGGGCCAGCGAAGTCTGGATGTCGATCTGCACGCTCAGCAGCGACTGGATCGGGAAGAAGAGCCGCGTCTGCAGCGTCGTGAAGGCCACGAGCGTCCCGATCGAGATCGTCGTCGAGCCGCCGGCCAGCGACAGCCCCGCGAACAGGTAGACCAGCGCGGGCATGATCGCGAAGGCCATCTGCACCGAGGCCATGCGCCAGCGACCGGCCATCCGCGAGCGCACCTCGAGGTCGGCCAGCTCCCCCGACTCGCGGCTGAAGCGCACTGCCAGCTCCGGCGCGCGGCCCATGGTCTTGCCCAGCAGGATCCCGGAGACCGACAGCGACTCCTCGACCAGCGAGCTCATGTCGGCCAGGCGGCCCTGGCGCTTGGAGGTGATCCGCTTGCGCTCCTCCCCCACGCGGCGCGTGAGCCAGACGAAGAAGGGCAACAGGAACAGCGAGAAGACCGCGAGCCGCCAGTCCAGCAACACCATCGCGACCAGCACCGCGATCACCGTCGTGACGTTGGAGACGATCGACGTCGCGGTCGAGGTCACGACGGTCTGCACACCACCGATGTCGTTGGCGATCCGCGATTGCACCTCGCCCGTGCGCGTCTTCGTGAAGAAGGCCAGCGAGAGGCGCTGCAGGTGCTCGTAGACCGCCGAGCGCAGGTCGTGCATGACGCGCTGGCCCACGACGTTGGACAGCCACGTCTGCCCCACCCCGATGATGCCCGTGGCGATCGCGATGGCGACCATGCCGGCCACCAGCCAGGCCAGGAGCGCCGTGTCCCGCCGTGGGATCGCTTGGTCGAGCACCTCGCGCAGCAGGAAGGGCGACGCGATGCCCAGCGCGGCGGAGAACCCGATGAGCGCCAGCACGACCGCGAGCCGCGCCCCGTAGGGCGCGAAGAGCGCTGCGACGCGGCGCTTGTCGGGTGGTGGGGCAGTCTCGTCGATGCCTCCCAGGATAGCCTAAGTAGTTGAGGTCGTCAACCTTCTTCCCGGGGGGTCGGCGACCTCGGTGAAGACCGCCGCCACCCGCGCGGCCAGCGCCGGCCAGGCGAACCGGTCGCGCGCGTCGCGCAGCGCCAGCTCGGCGCGGCGGGCGCGCTCGCCCGCATCCCCGACCACCTCCTGCAGTGCCGCGGCGAGGCCCGCTTCGTCGTCGGGCTCCACCAGCCACCCGGTCTCCCCCGCGGTCACGATCTCGGCGGGCCCGAAGCGGTCGACCGCGATCGGGGGCAGCCCGCAGCCCATCGCCTCGACCAGCACCGAACCGAACTGCTCGCGCACGGAGGCCAGGACGAGCGCGTCGGCGGCGTTGAGCAGCTCGGGCAGCGCGTCGTGGTCGTGCCAGCCGGCGAGGTAGACGTCGCGGGCGCCGGTCGCGGCCACCGCGTCGAAGGGATGCTCCCCCTCCCACTCCCCCGGGTGCCCGCCGACGAAGACCAGCGAGGCCGGGGCGGCGAAGGTGTCCTGCGCGCGGGCGAACGCGCGCACGAGCAGCCCCGCCCGCTTGACCTCGGTGAAGCGGCCAACGCACAGCAGGACCGTCCCGGCGGCCAGGCGTCCCACGGCCTCGGCGTCGTAGCGGACGCTGCCCTCGCCCCCCCCGGGCCGCCAGCCCCGGGGCTCGTCGACGAGGTGGCGTCGCCACAGCGCCTCGCGGTCGACCGGGCTGGGCGTGAAGGCCTCCGGGCTGAAGCCGTTGGGCACGACGACGCAGCGGTGCGCCTCCACGCCCAGCAGCTCGGCGGCGCGCTCGCGCTGGGTCTCGGCCAGCAGCAGCAGCCGCGAGCAGCCCTGCGCCCAGCCGCGCATGCGCTGCGCCCAGGCGCTCGCGTGGTCCCAGCCCGCCGGCGGACCTTCGGCGATCTGCTCGAGCATGAGCAGCTCCGTGCCGTGCAGGTGCCCGACGACCGGCACGCCCGGCGCGACGCGGGCCGCCGCCTCGTGGATCGGCGTGAGGTGGTGCAGGTGCAGGACGTCGGCCTCGTCGGCGCGGGCGCGAACCAGGGCCGCCGACCAGGCGTCGACGTGCGCCTCGTAGGCGGCGTCGTCGACCCGTGCGAAGACGAGGTCGGCGGCGTCGGCGCGATCCTCGTAGGACGGGTGCATCGGCGCGTCGCCCGCGTCGAAGTCCACGGCGACGAGGTCGAGCCCCGCGTAGAACGCCTCTGCGTCGCCGTGGCCGCTCGGCAGCGAGCCGCTGACCACGGTGACGTCATGCCCGAGCGGGGGCAGGGCGCGAGCCAGGCTGCGCGCAACGTGCGAGGAGCCGCCCCGGGGGAAGAACATGAGAGCCGAGACGACGCGCATCCCCCCGTTGTACCCGACGTGTTACGAAGTTGTGACCTGCTCGGCGGGCCGCGGGGTGAAGACCAGAGCGGTCGAGACGGCGCGGCCGGCTCCGATCTCGATGCCGTGGGCCTCCCGCGGGCGGTTGCGCAGCACGCCGCCGCAGACCAGCGAGGTGGATCCTCCCCCGTCGAGGTTGAGGGCGTCTTGCGCGCCCAGCGCGAGCATCACCGCGGCCAGCTCTGCCAGCGTGAGCCCGGCCTCGTCGTCGGCGCGCCCGTCGCAGGCCACCGCCAGCAGGCGCCCGTCGGCCGCCCCGAGTGCCGCGCGCGGGTGGCGCCCGTCGGTGATGTCGGAGTCGAACTGGTGCGAGCCGGCGGAGAAGCCCTCGTCGTCGCCGGCGATCGCGGCTCCGCCGCGCACCAGCAGCGGCCCGGCCTGCAGGAGGTCACCAACCGGCTCCGCGGCGAGTCCGTCGCGCCGCGCGATGCGCACCGCTCCCCCTTCGACGTGCACGCACGCGCGACGCCCGGCCCAGGGTGCGTCGAAGGGCACCGACGAGCGCTGCACGCCGTGGGTCCGCAGCTCCCCCAGCGGCGTGCCGTGCGGGCGGACGTAGAAGCCACCGACGATCGCGTCCGGCTGCCCCGTGGCCGCGCAGAAGGCCGGCAGCGGCGTTGGCCGGCTGAGCCGCACGACGCCGAGGGTGAAGCGCGGCGTCGGATAGGCGGCGACGTGGACGGTGGTTGCGGCACCGTCCCCCAGCACGATCCTGGCGGTGCCCACGACGGGTTGTCCTGCTGCCGCTGCCGTCGCCGCGAGAGCCCCGGGCAGCGCGGTGGCGAAGGCTTGGCCTGCCATGAGCCACAGCGTGCGGCGCAGGCCCGGCCCTCAGGTGAACAGGCTGTGACCGTTCGGTCGCGAATTGCTCAGCGGTTGCGCTTGCGCTGCGCGCGCGCCCGCTTGGCGGTCTCGCGCCGCCGCTCCTTGACCCGCTCGCGCGGAGGGCGGGTGCCCTTGCGCACCGGCGCGTCGGGGTCGGGCGGCGCGACGATGCGGCGGTCGTCGGTGACGGGCGCCCGATGGCGCGCGTCGCGGACGATCGCGGTACCGATGCCGCCGAGCAGGATGATCCCAGCGCCGAAGATGAGCGCCTGCTGCCAGGGGTCGAGCCCCCGGTTGTCGTTCGAACCCGATGACGACGCGGTCTGCGTCGGGGTATCCGGCGGGGACGCCGGCGGCAGCGGCCCGAACGGGTTGTTCTGGGCGGCCGCGGCGGCCGGGAGGGCCAGCGCGATCATGACGATCAGAAGGAGCGGTCGCAGCGTCACAGGGCCGCATGATGCCACCCCGTGGCGTGTACTAGATTGGCGACCCATGGCCAAGCAACGACAGGTCCGGATCGAGCAGAAGAGCGCCCTGGCGGCCATGCAGCAGATGGAGACGCGCAGCGACGAGGAGCTCGAGCGCGAGCAGAAGCACAAGTCGGCCGCCATGGCCATCCTCGGAGCGCGCGCCGCGGAGCGCTACGACGCCACGTCGGCCCGCAAGTACTTTCAGCGCGCCATCACCTCCGCGCGGCCGCAGGAGCGGATGCAGCTGCGGCGCATGGCCGACGCCTCGCTCGCGCTGGCTGAGCGCCGCCCGGATGATCTCAAGGCGGCCGTCGAGCGTCTTGGTCAGGCGCCGCCGAGCAATCGTCAGCTGCTGCTGCTGCGCGTGATGGGGCTGCTGGCCCCGCCGCCCGGCGCGTCGCCCGCCCTGCGCGCGCGCGGGATCGCCCTGATCCTGCTCATCGTCATCGTGCTGCTGGCGGTCGGCTTCGGCCTCGTGCAGCTGATAGCCCTGCCCTTCGGAGGGATCGGCGTCGGGGTCTCGGTCCTGCTGGGGATCGTCGTGGTGATCGCGATCCTCGGCGTGCTCGCTCTGGTCGGCAGACGACGCCAGGCCAAGGCCCTGGCCGCACGCAATCCCGGCTGAGCGAGTACGCGGGGCCGCTACTTCGTCAGCAGCTGCGCCTTCTCGATGATCACCGGCTCGGTCGGCGGGCCGTCGGGCGCGCCCCCGGTGTCGACGCCCTCGATCAGGGCCACGACGTCCTGGCCCTTGCTGACGCGCCCCAGCAGCGCGTAGTCCGGGGGAAGCCCGGCGTCCTCGCCCGTCACGACGTAGAACTGGCTCCCGGAGGTGCCGGCCGCCTCGTTGCCCGCCTTGGCCATCGCGACGACGCCGCGGGTGTACTGCACGTCGGCCGGCGGGGCCTCGACCACCTTGTAGCCGGGGCCGCCGCTCCCGTTGCCGGCGGGATCCCCGCCCTGGATGACGAACCCCTTGGCGATGCGGTGGAAGGGCAGGCCGTCGTAGAAGCCCTGGCGCACGAGGGAGGCCACCGACGCCGTGGTCTTGGGCGCGCGCCCGGCCGCGAGTTGGACGTCGAAGGCGCCGCAGCTCGTGGTGAAGCGCACGGTGTACTGCTTGCCCTTGGCCAGCGGCTGCTTGGGGGCGAGGAGCTTGCCCTCCGCCCGGGGCGCGAAGGCCTTGACCTTCTTGCAGCTGCTCGCGGGCTGCGCCGCTGCCGCTGCCGTCGCGGCGGTCGTCACGCCGGCAGCGGGTGCCGTCGCCCCCGGCTTGTCGTCGGAGCCACACCCCGACAGGGCGGTGAGGGAGAGCGCGGCAAGCGCGATCAGGGCGTGGGGGCGGCGCATGGGCGCCGAGGATAATGGGGGCCCGTGCCCCTCGCCCCCCTCATGGCCGCCTACGACGCCGTTCTGCTCGACCTCGACGGCTGCGTGCGCGTCGGCCGCGACGCCACGCCCCGCGCCGCGGAGGCGGTCACCGCGCTGCGCGCCGCCGGCAAGCGCGTGGCCTTCGTGACCAACGACCCTGCGTTCAGTGGTGAGGAGGTCGTGCGCGAGCTCTGGCGCATGGGCTTTCAGGCGTCGCTCGAGGAGGTCGTCACAGTCGGCGGGGCCGTGCAGCACGTGCTCGCCGAGCAGCACGCGTGGCAAACCGCGTTCGTGATCGGTTCCGACGCGATGTTCACCCACGTTCAGGACGCGGGGCTGCGGATCCTCAACCACACCGACCTGGCCCGGCGGGTCGACGTCGTGGTCGTCGCAGGGCACTCGGCCTTCGACTACGCCGAGCTGCGCACCGCCACGCAGGCGGTCCTCGGCGGCGCGGGGATCATCGCGGCCGGGCGCGACCGCAGCTTCCCGATGCCCGACGGGGCATGGCCGGGGACGGGCGCGGTGCTCGCCGCGCTCGAGTACGCCACCGGAGCGACGGCGCTGAGCGTCGGCAAGCCCGAGCCGCAGATGTTCCTCACGGCCATGGACCGGCTCGCCGCGGCCGGGGTCGACCCAACGCGGACGCTGGTCGTCGGGGACCGGCTGGACGCCGACGTGGCCGGGGCTCACGCGGCGGGCCTCGACGCAGCGCTTGTGCTGACCGGCATCAGTGGTGCCGACGAGGGCGAGGCGGCGCTGCGGGGCGAGCGCCCGGTCGTGGCGGTGGCAGACAGCCTGGCCGACCTTCTGCTCCCCGGCGCCGGGGACGGAGGCTGACCCCGCGTGCGCCGCCGCACCCACCACAAGCATTCCTCGCGCAAGGACTTCCGGCGCCTGCTCGACCGCCTGGCCGACCACGAGGCCGTTCACAGCGTCGCGACCGGGCGCGTGACGCCGCGGATGGGGTCGGGGCGCCCCGTGGCGGCGATCTCCAAGGTCCGCCCTGTGCTCAGCGGGCTGTCGATCACCATCAACACCGACGGCGCGATGGTGGACGCCTACGTGGTCACCGACCGCCCCGACGACGTGGCCGCGTTCATGCGCGCCGAGGGCTGGGCGCGATGATGGACGCCGTGCGTGCGCCGATCCGTCTGCTGGTCAATCCGTCCGCCGGTGGCGGGCGCGCCGAGCGCGAGCTACCCGGGGTCGAGGCTGCGCTCTTGGGCCACGGCCTCACGCTCCAGACGCAGCGAACGACCTCGCTGGAGCACGCGCGAGAGCTCGCCCGCGAGGCGGCCATGGCCGGCGAGACCGTGGTGACCCTCAGCGGGGACGGGCTCATCGGCTGCGTCGCGGGGGTCCTGCGCGGGGTTCCGGACGCGGTTCTGGGCGTGCTGCCCGGCGGGCGTGGCAACGACTTCGCGCGGGTCGCAGGCATCCCGCTCGACCCAGTCGCGGCGTGTCAGGTCATCGCCCGGGGCGTGGCGCGGCCGATCGATCTCGGCGAGGTCGACGGGCGCACGTTCATCGGGATCGCGAGCGTCGGGTTCGACTCGGCGGCCAACGAGATCGCCAACCGGGCCCCCGCCCGGCTCGGCAACCACGTCTACACCTACGGGGCGCTGCGCGCGCTCATCGCGTGGAAGCACGCGCGCTTCGACGTGGCCGTCGACGGTGCGCAGCACAGCTTCAGCGGCTGGAGCGTGGCGGCGGCCAACTCCAAGGCCTACGGCGGCGGCATGTTCATGGCGCCCGACGCCGAGCTCGACGACGGCCTGCTCGACGTGGTCCTGTCGGCGCACACCTCCAAGCTCACGTTCCTGCGCAACCTGCCCAAGGTCTTCAAGGGCATCCACGTCCACGAGCCACAGGTCACCGTGCTGCGCGGGGCCGAGCTGCGCATCGACGCCGACCGGCCGTTCACCGTCTACGCCGACGGCGATCCGATCGGCGAGCTGCCCGTGACCGTGCGCGCGGTGCCTGGCGCCCTGCACGTCCTGCTGCCGGCGGCGTGACCGTGCTGGACTGGAAGGCGACGGCCGCCCGGGCGGCCGGGGCGGCCTCGCGCCTCAGCGGGCGCGGCGGGACGAGCCTGCCGGGCAAGCTCCTGCTGCGCCTGGAGCCGCGGGCGATCGCTCGGCTGTCAGCCGGCCTGGGCCGCACCGCGATCATCTCGGCCACCAACGGCAAGACGACGACCGCGGCGATGGTCGCCGCCATCCTGCAGCACGGCGGCGCGAAGCTCGTGCACAACCGGGCGGGGGCCAACATGGCCGGCGGGATCGCCGGCGCGCTGCTCGAGGATCACGGCGACACGGGCCTCTTCGAGGTCGACGAGTTCTGGCTCGAGCAGATCGGCGCGCAGATCGAGCCCGACGCGCTGCTGCTGGCCAACCTCTTCCGCGACCAGCTCGACCGCTACGGCGAGCTCGAGGTCATCGCCGAGCGCTGGCAGGCCTACGTCAATGCTTCCCCGGGGACGCGCCTGGTCCTCAACGCCGACGACCCCGCGATCGCCGACCTCGGCCGCGAGCGGCCGGACACGCTGTTCTTCGGCGTGCAGGACGACGGCGTCGCGCTGGCCTCGATGCAGCACGCCTCCGACGCCAAGCATTGCCGCCGCTGCGGGGCGCCGTACGTCTACGACGCGCACTACCTCGGTCACCTGGGCAGATATCACTGCGACGCCTGCGGGGCGCGGCGACCCGAGCCCCAGGTCGTGGCGCGCGCGGTGCGCTTCGACGGCGTCCGCGCCACGCGCTTCACGCTGGACGGGATCGGCGGCGAGCCTGCGGAGATCGTCCTGCCCCTCCCCGGGCTCTACAACGTCTACAACGCGCTCGGCGCCGCCGCCCTGGCCCTCGCCCTCGGCGCCGCCCGCGGCGAGATCGTCGCCGGGCTCGAGACCGCCGCGCCCGCGTTCGGCCGCGCCGAGACGGTGCACATGGCCGGTCGCGATCTGTCGATCCTGCTCGTCAAGAACCCGGCGGGCGCCAACGAGGTCCTGCGGACGATGATCCTGGAAGACGGCCAGCACGACGTTCTCGCCGTCCTCAACGACAACATCGCCGACGGGCGCGACGTCTCGTGGGTCTGGGACGCGGACTTCGAGCTGCTGGCCCCGCGGCTGCGGCGGATCACCTGCAGCGGCACCCGCGCGGACGAGCTGGCGCTGCGCATGAAGTACGCAGGGGTCGCCGCGGACCGCATCGTGGTCGTGCCCGAGCTCGGCAACGCCCTCGACGCGGCGCTGGCCGCGGGCGCCCAGGACGGCGCCCGGCTGTTCGCCCTGCCCACCTACACGGCGATGCTCGCCCTGCGCGAGGAGCTCGTGCGGCGCGGTGTGGCCACCAGCTCATTCGGATGATGCCCGTGACGATCCCCGAAGCCGTGGTCTGGCACGACGTGGAGTGCGGCGGCTATGACGCCGACCTGCCCCTCTGGCGCTCGCTCGCCCGCGGGGCCGGGGGCCCGATCCTCGACGTCGGCGCCGGCACGGGACGCGTGAGCCTCGACCTCCTGCGCCATGGCCACGACGTGACTGCCCTGGACCAGGACCGCGAGCTGCTGGACGCGTTGTCGCAGCGCGCTGCCCGGGTGCACCTCGGCGCGCGCCTGACGACGGTCCCCGCCGACGCTCGCGCGTGGGCCGTCGACCGCCGCTTCGCGCTGATCATCGTGCCCATGCAGACGGTGCAGCTGCTCGGCGGGCCCGAGGGCCGTGGCCGCTTCCTCGCCGCGGCACGCGCCCACCTCGCGCCGGGCGGTCTGGTGGCCGCGGCGGTGGCCGACGAGCTCGAGGGCTTCGACGCCGCCGACGGGTTCGCGCCCGCGCCCGACATCCGCGAGGTTGCGGGGGTCGTCTTCTCCAGCCGCCCGGTCGCGCTGCGCGACGAGGGCGCCGCGTTCGCAATCCACCGCGTGCGGGAGACGATGGGCCCCGCCGGCCACCGCACCAGCGAGGACGACGTGATCCGCCTCGACCACCTCGACGCGGAGACGCTGTGCGCCGAGGCGGGCGCCGGCGGGCTCATGCCCGAGCCCCCGCAGCGCATCGCCGAGACCGACGAGCACGTCGGATCGGTCGTGGTGATGCTCCGTGGCTGACCCCGGGGCCTCCCCCGTCCTGCGCGTCTGCGCGCTGTACCCGGAGGTCATGAACATCTACGCCGACCGTGGGAACCTGCTGCTGTTGCAGCAGCGCTGTGCGTGGCGCAGCATGGGCTTCGCGCTCACCGCGGCCTCCTTCGGCGACGAGGTCGACCCCGAGGCCCACGATCTCTTCTACATGGGCGGCGGCCAGGACCGCGATCAGCGTCTGTGCGCGTACGACCTCGTGGCGACCAAGCGGGACGCGCTGCACAACGCGGCCGACCGCGGGGCGGTGATCCTGGGCGTCTGCGGAGGCTTCCAGCTGCTGGGCGGCTCCTACGCCCTGGGCGACGAGGAGGTCCCCGGCCTGGGCCTGGTCGATCTGCGCACGGTGCGCGGAGAAGGCGAGCGACTGATCGGCAACATCGCCATCGAGGTCGCCGGGCTTGGGGTCCTCGCCGGCTTCGAGAACCACGGCGGGAGAACGCACCTGGGGCCGGACGAGCAGCCGCTGGGGCGTGTCCTGCGCGGGCACGGCAACACCGGCGAATCGGGCTTTGAGGGCGTCCGGCGCGGCAACGTCATCGGGACCTACCTCCACGGTCCCCTGTTGCCCAAGAACGCGTGGTTCGCCGATTGGCTGGTGCGCGCCGCGCTCGGGCTCGACGTGCTCCCCGGCCTCGACGACACGCTGGAGGATGCAGCACACGCGACGGCCCGCCGTGTAGCCGGGATGTGACCGCTATATGCTTTCTCCGTCCTTCTGAAGCGCACGTCAGGCCAGGGAGTCGCCTTATGACCGAAGACACCGCCCACACCTCGGGGCCATCTGCGAACCCTTCCGTTGCGGCAACGCTGGAGTTCCGCAACGTCCAAAAGGTCTACCCCGGGACCGAGGAGCCCGCGATCCAGGATCTCTCGCTGGAGATCTGCGCCGGCGAGATCTGCGTGCTGGTCGGTCCTTCGGGCTGCGGCAAGACGACCGCCATGCGCATGGTCAACCGGATGATCGACCTCTCCGGGGGCGACATCCTGCTCGACGGCCACAGCGTGAAGGACCGCGCGCCGGCTGACCTGCGGCGTGACATCGGCTACGCGATCCAGCAGATCGGGCTCTTCCCCCACCAGACGATCGCGGAGAACATCACGACGGTTCCCAAGCTGCTGGGCTGGTCCAAGGACCGCCAGCGCGACCGCGTCACCGAGCTGCTGGACCTGATCGGCCTCGACGCCGACATGGCGTCGCGCTACCCGTCGCAGCTCAGCGGCGGCCAGCGCCAGCGCGTCGGCGTGGCTCGCGCCTTGGCCGCAGACCCGCCGCTGATGCTGATGGACGAGCCCTTCGGCGCCGTCGACCCGATCGCCCGCACGCGGCTGCAGAACGAGTTCCTGCGCCTTCAGGCCCAGATCAAGAAGACGATCGTCTTCGTCACGCACGACATCGACGAGGCCATCAAGATGGGCGACAAGATCGCCGTCCTGAAGAAGGGCGGAGTGCTCGCCCAGTACGCTTCGCCGGCCGAGCTGCTGATGTACCCGGCGGACAAGTTCGTCGAGGACTTCGTCGGCTCCGACCGCCAGCTCAAGCGCCTCGCGCTGCAGCGCGTCCGCGACATCGACCTGTGGAAGGCGGCCCTCATCCGCGCCGGCGAGCCCGTCGCCCAGGCCAGGGCGAAGATCGCCGACGCCGACCTGCCGATCGCGATGCTCGTCGACGAGGAGAACCGCCCCAAGGGTTGGCTGTCGGACCGTGCGTTCACCGGCGAGCGCGTGACGGCCGACATCCGCTCCCCCGCCGAGCCCGTCGCCGATCTGGACGACGTGCTGCGGGATGCGCTCTCCGATCTCCTCTCCGCGGAGACCCGGTACGGCGCCGTCCTGGACGCCCGCGGGCACATGGCCGGCATCCTGTCGCTCGAGGTCATCCAGCACTTCCTGCAGGCCGCCCCCACCGAGTCGCGCAGCGCCGCGGACCTCTTCGCCGGATGAGCCTCGCGCCCCTCGCGGCCCTCCAGATCGAGAAGCCCGGAGGGTCGGGCTCCTGCGTGGCGTCCAACGGCTTCTGCCCGGACTGGATCGTCAACCATCTCGACCGCTACCAGACGCCGCTGCTCGAGCACATCTACCTCACGGTCGTGCCCGTCGCCATCGGCTTCGTCATCGCCATGGCCCTGGCGATCATCGCCCACCGGCGCCGCTGGCTCACGGGACCGATCGTGACGACCACCGGCATCTTCTTCGCCATCCCGAGCGTCGCCGCGTTCTTCCTGCTGCAGCCGATCACCGGCCTCGGCTACACGACGGCGATGGTCGCGCTCGTGTCCTACACGCTGCTGATCATCTTCCGCAACATCACCAACGGCCTGCGCAACGTGCCGGCCGAGACGCGCGACGCCGCGCTGGGCCAGGGCCTGACCGACCGCCAGATCCTCACGCGGGTCGAGCTGCCGATGGCGGTGCCCGAGATCATGGCGGGGCTGCGCATCGCCACGTCGACCACGGTCGGGCTCGCCGCCCTCGCGGTCTTCGCAGGGGCCGGCGGCCTGGGGTCGGAGATCCTGACCGACCAGTTCTTCAAGTCCAACGTCGTCGTGGCCGGCGGGCTCGCCGTGCTGCTTGCGGCGGTGCTCGACCTGCTGCTGCTCGGCGTCCAGCGACTGCTGACCCCCTGGCAGCGGGCGCGGGCATGACCCTCGTGCTTGCCTTCCTCGGCGACTTCGGCGAGGGCATCAAGTTCCTCTTCCAGGAGCGCGAGTCGGTCTCCGGCGGCGTGCAGATCGGCGGGGTCTCCGAGATGGCCGATTTCGGTGCCACGCACATGCTGGTGTCGCTCGCCGCCCTGCTCATCGCCTGCGCGCTGGCGATTCCGCTGTCGCTCTGGCTCGGGCACATCGGGCGCGGCGACTTCCTCGCCACCGCGGTGTCGAACGTCGGGCGCGCTGTCCCGTCGCTGGCCCTGCTCGCCTTCTTCATCTCCTTCGTCGGCTTGGGCTACACGAACGTCATCTCGGTGCTGGTCCTGCTCGCGATCCCGCCGCTCATCACGAGCACCTACGTCGGGATGCGGCAGGTGGACCGCGACACCGTCGACGCGGCCCGCGGCCAGGGGATGACCGGCTTCGAGATCGTCCGCAAGGTCGAGCTACCGCTCGCCCTGCCAACGATCTTCGGCGGGGTCCGTACCGCCGCGGTCATCGTCGTGGCCACCGCGACGATCGCCCCGCTGGCCAACGTCCAGACGCTCGGTGAGCCGATCCTCACTCCGCAGACCTACGGGATCGTCGGCCAGATCGGCGCCTCCATCCTGGTCGCCACGATCACGCTGCTCATCGACTTCGCCTTCGCCCGCCTTCAGCGGGCAGTCACCCCCAAGGGCCTCAAGCTCGCGGGGGACGCGCCGGCCAAGGGCCCGCGCTTCTCGCTCCCCACCCGAAGGAGACTCAGGTCTACATGACCTCCGTATCACGCTGGATCCTCGCGGCGATCGCCGCATGCTGTCTCGTCCTCGGCGTCGCCGCCTGTGGCTCCGACAGCGAGTCGGGCAAGGACGCATCGAGCAAGCCGGCCGCACCCGCGGCTGACACCAAGGCCATCAAGAGCGACCCCGCCAACGCGAACAAGGGCACCATCACCGTCGGCTCGAAGAACTTCACCGAGCAGTTCATCCTCGGTGAGCTCTACGCGCAAACGTTCGAGGCGCTGGGCTACAAGGTCCGCCGCCGCCTGAACCTCGGGTCCGAGCAGGTCGCCTACAAGGCGCTCAAGAGCGGCAACATCGACGCCTACCCCGAGTACACCGGCACGGCCCTGACCTCGTTCTTCAAGGTCAAGACCAAGGACGTCCCAGCGGACGCCGACGCGGCCTACGAGCTGGCCAAGGAGAAGTACAAGGCCGCGGGCATCACCGCCCTGGCCCGGACCCCGTTCCAGAACACGTTCATCATCGCGTCGACGAAGAAGACGGCGGACGCGCTGGGCAACCCGAAGACGGTGTCAGAGCTGTTCGCCAAGGACCCCAAGCTGTCGATCTCCGGGTTCCCGGAGTGCCGTCAGCGCGAGGACTGCCTGCTGGGTCTGCGCAAGACCTACGGCTACAAGGGCAAGTTCGTGTCCTCGCAGGGCAAGTTCTCCGATCTCGACGGCGGCCAGTCGAAGCTGACGCTCGCCTTCTCGACCGATCCCCAGCTCGCGCTGACCGACAAGTACGCGGCCTACGAGGACGACAAGAAGTTCTTCCCGCCCTACCACATCACGCTCGGCATCCGCGACGCCACCGTGAAGAAGCTGGGCCCCGAGACGATCAAGACGCTCGAGCGCGTCCAGGCCGGGCTGACCGAGCCCGCCATGCGCGAGCTCAACCGCCGCGTCGAGCTCGACAAGAAGAAGCCGAAGGCCGTCGCCGCGGCGTACCTCAAGGAAGAGGGCTTCGTCAAGTAGGACCGCAGGTCAGCTGACGCCGCTGGATCCGAGACCGCCCGTTCCCCGGGCGGTCTCGGACAGCGCGTCGAGCTCGACCACCGGCGGGGCGGCGACCGCGACCAGCACGAGCTGGGCGATCCGGTCCCCCGCCGCCACCGCGAAGGGTGCCTCGCGGTCGGTGTTGAGCAGCAGCACCCGCAGCTCACCGCGGTAGCCCTCGTCGATCAGACCCGGGGCGTTGACCAGGGTGATCCCGTTGCGGGCCGCCGTGCCGCTGCGCGGCAGCACCATGCCGGCGTGGCCGGCCGGCAGCTCGATCGCGATGCCGGTGCGGACGGTCGCCCGCGCGCCGGGGGCCAGCTCGGCGGCGTCGAGCGCGTAGAGGTCATAGCCCGCGTCGAGCTCGTGCGCACGGGTCGGCAGCCGGGCTCCGGGCGCCAGCCGGTGGACGCCCAGGGTCACGCCGGGTGCGGGGTGACGGCGTCCGCGTCGGCGCCATCGACCGCGAAGCGCGCGTAGCGCTCGGCGATCGTCGCCGGCACCAGCGCTTTGATGCGGACGCCGTCCGGGGTATCGGTGCGCTCGAGCTCGCCGGCGATCTCGTGCAGCTCGGCGAGCTGCCCGCCTTCGGCGTAGGGCATGAGCAGGTCGATCGCCTGCAGGCGGCGGCGGAACTCCTCCTCGACGCGCTCGCCGAGGCCGTCGAGCCCCTCCCCCGTCGCCGCGCTCACCAGCATGCCGTCGGGGTGGCGGTAGCCGAGCTCGCGGCGCCGCTCCTCGCTCAGCGTGTCGGCCTTGTTGAGCACCAGCAGACGCTGGCGATCGCCCGCCCCGATGTCCTCCAGGACCTCGTCGACGGCGCAGACCATGGCCAGCATGTCCTCCTCCTCGACGGAGGCGTCGACCACGTGCAGGAGCAGGTCAGCGATCCGCGTCTCCTCGAGCGTCGCGCCGAACGCGTCCACCAGCTGGTGGGGCAGCTTCTGGATGAAGCCGACCGTGTCGGTCAGCAGGAACGGCCGTCCGTGCAGCCGCAGCACCCGCGTCGTCGGATCCAGGGTGTGGAACAGCCGGTCGCGGACGCCGACGTCCGCGCCCGTCAGCTGATTGAGCAGCGTCGACTTGCCGGCGTTGGTGTAGCCCACCAGGGCGACCTCGGGCAGGCGCGCGCGCTCGCGCTCGGCGCGCATCGTCGCGCGGGAGCCCTTGACCTCCTCCAGGCGCCGGCGCAACGCGGCGATCCGGTCGCGAGCGAGTCGGCGGTCGGTCTCGATCTGCGACTCGCCCGGGCCGCGGGTCGCGAAGCCCCCGCTGGAGACTCCGCCGAGGCGCTCGAGGTGGGTCCACAGGCCCCGCATGCGCGCGAGGTTGTACTGCAGCTGCGCGAGCTCGACCTGGAGCTTTCCTTCCGAGGAGTTCGCGTGGCTGGCGAAGATGTCGAGGATCAGCGCCGTGCGGTCGACGACCGGGATGTCCAGCGCCGTTTCGAGATTGCGACCCTGCCGAGGCGAGAGCTCGTCGTCGGCGACCACGACGTTGGCGCCCGACGCCTTGATCTGCGCCTTGGCCTCCTCGATCTTGCCCGGGCCCAGGTAGGTGTTCGGGTGGGGTGCCTCGCGGTGCTGGATCGCCTCGCCGACGACCGCGACCCCGGCGGTGCGCAGGAGCTCGGTCAGCTCGCTCAAGTCGTCGCCCTGGGGTAGCGCGGCGATGCAGAAGGCGCGCTGCTTGGCACGGGTCTGCGCCCGGCCACCGGCAGTCTGGTCGGAGGGGGTGGCCCGACCGTTGCGCGTTCGCTGCACCGCCCCCAACTGTAATGGCCTCAACCGCGCCGGTACGGTGCCGCGATGGGTCTCCTGCCCCGCCTGCTCGTGACGATCGCGGCGGTCACCCTCAACGCGTGCGGCGGGGGCGACGACAACGCGCCGCTGCGCGTGTCGGCCGCCGCATCACTGAAGGCGGCGTTCACCGACCTGGGGCGCGCCCCCGGGGCGGGGCGGCCGAGCTTCAGCTTCGCAGGCTCGGACCTGCTGGCCGGGCAGATCCGCGGCGGGGCTCGGCCGGACGTCTTCGCGGCGGCCAACGCGACGCTGCCTGGGCAGCTGTTTCGCGAAGGTCTGGTGGAACGGCCGGTGCCCTTCGCCCGCAACCGGCTGGTGATCGCGGTGGCCCGGGGTGAGGGTCTGGTGCGCGGCGTGCGCGACCTGGGGCGCCCCGGCGTGCGCGTGGCGATCGGCGCCGCCGGCGTCCCCGTCGGGGCGTACACGCGGGCCGTGCTCGGGCGCCTCCCGCAGGCGACGCGCCGCGCGATCCTCGCCAACGTCCGCTCCGAGGAGCCCGACGTCTCGGGCATCGCCGGCAAGGTCGCCCAGGGGGCGGTGACCGCGGGGCTGGTCTACGCGAGCGACGTGACCGCCGCCCGCGGGCGGCTGACAGCGGTCCCACTCCCCCCCGCGCTGCAGCCCGGGGTCACCTACGCCGCGGCGGTGGTGCGCGGCGCCCCCGAGGTCGGCCGGGCACGACGCTTCGTCGCCTCCCTGACGGCCCCGGCCGGACAGGCCGCACTGCGCCGGGCCGGGCTGCTGGCTCCGGCGCCGTGAGACCTTCGCGCGCCTTCGTCGCCGTGATGGTGGCGGCGCTCACGCTGACGCTCGGGTTCCTCCTGCTGCCGATCGTGGCGATCTTCCTCGATACGTCCCCCGCGGACCTGCTCAGAACCCTCGATGACGCGTCGGTGCTCGATGCGCTGGGCCTCAGCTTGCAGACCTCGCTCACGGCGCTGGGGATCATCGTCGTGGTCGGCACCCCGGCGGCGTGGCTGCTGGCGACACGACGCTTTCGCGGACGCGCACTGCTGGTCACGCTGATCGAGCTGCCCCTGGTCGTCCCGCCCGCGGTAGCCGGCGTGGGGCTGCTGGCCGCCCTCGGGCCGGCTAGCCCGGTGGGCGGGGCGCTCGAGGACGCCGGCCTGCGCCTTGCGCTGGAGACGGCGGGGGTCGTCGTGGCTCTCGTCTTCGTGGCCAGCCCGTTCTTCGTGCGCCAGGCGATCGCGGGTTTCGAGGCGGTCGACCCGGCGCTGCTGGAGGCCTCGCGCACGCTGGGCGCATCGGAGGCCTCGACGTTCCTGCGCGTCGGGCTCCCGGTGGCCCGGGCGGCCCTGGTGTCCGGGGCGGCCCTGGCCTGGGGCCGGGCGCTCGGGGAGTTCGGGGCGACGCTGATCTTCGCCGGATCGTTCCGCGGCGTGACGCAGACCGCGCCGCTGGCCATCTACGAGCGCTTCCCGAACGACTTCCCGGCCGCGCTGGCGCTGTCCGCCGTGCTGGTGGTCACCGCGGCAGCGCTGCTGCTGGCGGTCAAAGTCGTCGCGGGACCGGTGACCGCGACGACGCGTGACGATGCTCCGCGCTGAGCTCAGGCACCCCCTGCGGGCGCTGATGCTGGACGTCGCCCTGGACATCGCCCCGGGGCAGGCCCTGGCGCTCACCGGTCCCACCGGCGCGGGCAAGACGACCGTCCTGCGCGCGATCGCGGGCCTCATGCGCCCGGACACCGGCCGCATCAGCCTCGGCGACGCGGTGTGGCTGGACACCGTTCGCGGGGTCGCGGTTGCGCCCGAGCGCCGCCGCTGCGGGGTGCTCTTCCAAGACCACGCGCTGTTCCCGCACCTCAGCGCCTGGCGCAACGTCGCCTACGCGCTGCGGGACCGCCCCCGCCCCGAGCGGCGCCCCGAGGCCCTGGCTCTCCTGGAGCGCTTCGGCGTGAGCGCGCTCGCCGACGCTGCGCCGTCGCAGCTCAGCGGCGGTGAGCGCCAGCGCGTGGCCCTCGCGCGGGCGCTGGCGCGCCGGCCCGACGTCCTGCTGCTCGACGAGCCGCTGTCCGCGCTGGACGCTGCGACGCGGGCGCGGGCGACCACGACCCTGACCGGACTGCTGCGCGACGCCGCCGTCCCGGCGCTGGTGATCACGCACGACTTCGTGGAGGCCTCGCTGCTGGCCGGCGACGTCGCCGTGATGGCCGGCGGCGCCATCGTGCAGCGTGGGCCGGCGGGCACCCTGGCGACGGCGCCCGCGTCGGCGCTGGTCGCGGAGCTCACCGGGGCCTCCGTGTTGCGCGGTCACGCGCGCCGCCGCGACGACCGCCTCACCACCCTGACGCTCGACTCCGGGGCGGTCGTGCTCAGTGCCGACGACGCCGACGGCCCCACCGCCGCCATCCTGCGCCCCTGGGACATCGCCCTCGAGCCGGCCGGCGCCGGAGGCGGAGCGGTCTCCACGCAGAATCACGTCGCCGCGCGCGTGACCAGCGTGACCGTCCTCGGCGGCCGCGTCCGCGTCGGCCTCGCGCTCCCCGAGCCGCTGACGGCAGAGATCACGGCGGCTGCGTTCGAGCGGCTCGCGCTCGCCCCAGGGGACGCCTGCGTCGCCTCGTTCAAGGCCACGGCCGCTCGCCTGGTGGCCCGGTAGTCCCCGGCGAGCCGCGGCGCCATACGCTACGTCGGGTGCCCCCCGTGGACGCCGGCGCCCTCGCGGAGCGCACCCTGAGGCTGGTCGACGTCGCGTCGGAGTCCGGCGACGAGACCGAGCTGCACGCCGAGGTGCTGTCGATCCTGCACGACGGCGGGCTCGACGCCGCCGACGCCGGCGACACCTGCATCCTGGCCGGGATCACCGCGCGCGGCGACCGCCCCCTGGTGCTGCTCGCGGGGCACCTGGACACCGTGCCCGTGCAGGCCAACCGGCCGGGGCACGTCGCCGACGGGTGCGTCCACGGGCTGGGCGCCGCCGACATGAAGGGGTCGCTGGCGGTCATGCTCGCGCTGGCCCTGGACCCACCCGCCGGGGCGACGGTCGACCTCGGGTTCGTCTTCTTCGGGCGAGAGGAGCTGCCCGTGGCCGAGGGGGCGCTGACGCCGCTGCTCGCGCGGGAGCCTGGGCTCTGGACCGCCGACCTGGCAGTCGTGATGGAGCCGACCGCCAACGCCATCCAGGTGGGCTGCCTGGGCAACATCAACGCGACCTGGACCTTCAGGGGCACCAGTGCGCACTCGGCGCGACCGTGGCTCGGCGACAACGCCGTGCACCGGGCCGCGGCCGGCATCGCCGCCCTCGCCGAGATTCCCGCCGAGGAGCACGACTTCCACGGCCTGCGCTACACCGAGGTCGTATCGGTCACGCGCGTGTCTGGCGGTATCGCCCAGAACGTCGTCCCCGACGAGGCGGTCGCGGGGATCAACCTGCGCTACGCGCCCGGTCGCAGCGCCGCTGACGCCGAGGCGCGCCTCGCCGCGTGGTGCGCGCCCTTCGGCGGTGAGCTGGTGATCGGCTCCAACGCCCCGTCGGCCCCGGTGGCCACCAACAACCCGCTCGTGCAGCGCCTGCGGGCGGCGGGCGGCCTGACGGTCGAGCCCAAGCAGGCGTGGACCCCGGTCGCCGAGTTCGCCGCCGCGGGCGTCGACGCCGTCAACTTCGGCCCCGGCGACCCGGCCTTTGCCCATCGCCACGACGAGCGCGTGGAGATCGCTGCGCTGGCCCGGTCGCTGTTGGTGCTGGGGAGCTTCGCGTGCGCCTGAACCCCATCCTGGACGAGCTCGGGACCTACCCGTTCGTCCGGCTCACCCAGGCCAAACGGGAGGTCGCGGCCCGGGGCGTCGAGCTCATCGACTTCGGGCTCGGCGAACCGCGCGAGGAGACGCCGGCCTTCATTCGCAGGGCGCTGGCCGAAGCGGTAGAGCCCGTCTCCGCCTATCCGCTGGCCGAAGGGCTGCCAGAGCTGCGCGAGGCCGTCGCCACCTGGGTCGGCACGCGCTTCGGGGCGCCACTGGACCCAGAGCGCGAGGTCGTCCCCACCCTCGGCTCCAAGGAGGCGATCTTCTCGCTGGCCAGCCTGCTCGTGGACCGTGCGGGCGGCCGCGACCTCGTCGCCGTGACGACGCCCGGCTACCCGGTCCCCGCGCGCGGCGCCGCGTTCGCGGGCGCGGAGGTGCTCGAGCTGCCGCTGAGCACCGAGCGCGACCACCTGCCCGACCTCGACGCGATCGACGCCCAGGCGTGGTCCCGGCTGGCCCTGCTGTGGATCAACTTCCCCAACAACCCGACGGCGGCGACGGCGCCGCTGGCCTTCCTCGAGGACCTCGCGGCGCGCTGCCGCCAGCACGACGTCGTGCTGGCCTGCGACGAGGCCTACTCCGAGCTGTGGTTCGCGGGCGAGCCGCCCGTCTCCGCCCTGCAGCTCACCGATCGCACGGGTGTGCTCGTCTTCAACACGCTCTCCAAGCGTTCCTCGATGCCGGGCTACCGATCCGGCTTCGCCGCCGGCGACCCGGCGCTGATCGCCGCGCTGAAGCGCTACCGGCCGTCGGTTGGGACCGCGCCACAGGCGTTCGTGCAGCGAGCGTCGGTGGCTGCCTGGGGGGACGAGGACCACGTCGTGGAGACCCGCGAGCGCTACGCGGCCAAACGGCGGATCGTGCTGCCGGCGCTGATCTCCGCTGGCCTGGAGCCCGTCGGCGGCGACGCGACGTTCTTCCTCTGGCTGCGGGTACCGGACGGGGTCGACGACGCGCAGCTGGCCACGGCGTGGCTCGAGCGGGGGATCGTCGTGGCGCCCGGCTCGTTCTTCGGCCCCGCGGGCGCCGGGTGCCTCCGCGCCGCCCTCGTGCCGACCCTGGCCGCCTGCGAGCGGGCAGCGGAGATCCTCGATGGGATAGAGATCCCGGCATGAGCGCCACCGCCGACCTCGCCGCCCTGCGCGCGCGTATCGAGCAGCACTTCGCCGCCGACGCGCTCCCCGAAGGCGCGTCTGAGGACGTCGAGGCCGTGCTCGGCCTGCTCGACCGCGGCGAGCTGCGCGTGGCCGAGCCGACCCCGGACGGCGACTGGCAGGTCAACGAGTGGGCCAAGCAGGCGATCCTGCTCTCGTTTCGCACCCGCGGGATGCAGACGTCGGAGCTCGGGCCCTACGAGTACCACGACAAGATGCCGCTCAAGAGCGGCTATGCGGCCCAGGGCGTGCGCGTCGTCCCGCCCGCGGTGGCGCGCCAGGGGTCGTTCATCTCGCGCGGCGCGGTGCTCATGCCCTCCTACGTGAACGTCGGGGCGTGGGTCGGGCCCGGGACGATGGTCGACACGTGGGCGACCGTCGGCTCCTGCGCCCAGATCGGGGCCGACGTGCACCTGTCGGGCGGCGTGGGCATCGGTGGCGTCCTCGAGCCGCTCGGCGCGACGCCGGTCATCATCGAGGACGGCGCGTTCATCGGCTCGCGCTGCGTCGTGGTCGACGGCGTGCGGGTCGGCCGCGAGGCCGTCCTGGGCGCCAACGTGGTGCTCACCGCGTCGATCCCCATCATCGACGTGCGCGGCGAGAGCCCGGTCGAGATGCGCGGCGTCGTGCCGCCGCGCTGCGTCGTGGTGCCCGGGACACGGATCAAGTCCTTCCCCGCGGGCGACTTCGGCCTGCCCGCCGCGCTCATCATCGGCGAGCGGCAGGCCTCGACCGACCGCAAGACCTCGCTCACCGCGGCCCTGCGCGACCACGCCGTCAGCGCATAACCGGTAGACAGCGGACCATGAGCCCTTCCCCAGACGCCACCAAGCCGCAGGTCGACGTCCCCGCCGACCAGCCGCCCTCCTACCAGCTCGAGCTCGATGACCTCACCGTCGGCGACGGCGACGAGGCGGTCGCCGGGAAGATCGTCGAGGTCCACTACGTCGGCGTGTCGTGGAGGAGCGGAGAGCAGTTCGACGCGTCGTGGGACCGTGGCGACACCTTCAAGTTCGCGCTCGGCAAGGGGCAGGTCATCCAGGGTTGGGACCAAGGCGTGCAGGGCATGAAGGTCGGCGGCCGGCGGCGCATCACCATCCCGCCGATGCTCGCCTACGGCAAGCGCGGCGCCGGCGGGGTCATCGGGCCCGACGAGACGCTCGTCTTCGTCGTGGACCTGCTCGGCGTGCGCTAGGCGACCACGGCGCGGTGCGTGGCCGCCCCTTGGCGTGACCGGTCAGGCTTCGGGCGGAGCCTCCACCACGAGGACGACGTTGCCGTCAGGGTCGCGCAGCATGAACATGAGCGGAGCGCCGGGCATGCGCATCGGCTCCGGATCGATGTCGACCGCCGAGGGCGGTCAGGCGCGCGTGCTCGCCCAGAACGTCCGTCGTCTCCACGCCGATCGAGATACCGCCTGGCTCAGAGTTCATCGGCTGGTTGAGCGCCAGGCGCGCCCGTGACCCCGGTGGGGCGACCTCCAGCCAGCGCATCTCGTCGTTCGGGCCGAAGCGCGAGTCGCTGCGCACCTCGAAGCCGAGCTTCTCGGTGTAGAAGGTGAGGGCCGCGTCCTGGTCGGCGACGGTGAACATCGCCACGCCGATGTTCGAAAGGGTCGTTGCGGATTGCGTCGTGCTCATGAGGCCTCCTCCGGTTGGGTTCCATGCCTTGGACCAGACGAGGGCCGAGAACTCATCGCCGCTCCAGCGCGGCCCGCAGATCCGGGCTCACTTCGCCGGCGTAGACCGGCACCGCCCAGCCGGACAGGTCGACGTGCAGCGCCTCGTCGACGTCGACCTCGAGCTCGCCCCCGTCGAGGACCACCGTGACCGGCGAGTCGCCGCCGCTCAGGACGTGCGCGACGGCAGCGCCGCACGCCCCGGTGCCGGACGAGAGCGTCTCCCCCACCCCGCGCTCGAAGATCCGCGCCCGGACGACGTCGGGGGCGCGGACGGCGAACCACGACACGTTGGTGCGGTTGGGGAAGCGATCGGTGGCGTTTTCGATCGAAGGACCGACGGCGGACAGGTCGAGCGCAGTGAGCTGCTCCTCGGAGCCCATCCGGATAGCGCACTGCGGGTTGCCGATCGACACGTGCTGGAAGCCCCAACGGTGCTCGCCCGCTTCGATCTCCCCCGCCCCGTCGCGCGGTCCGCCGATGAAGTCCTTGGACTGCAGCCGGGCGGTCCCCATGTCCACCGTGCACGTCGTGTCGGAGGTGATGGTCGGGCGGATCTCGCCGGCGACGGTCTGGATCGAGAACGTGGTGGCCTGCGTCCACCCCGCACGCCGCAGGTAGAGGATCGCCTCCCGGGCGCCGTTGCCCGACAGCTCGGCCTCGGACCCATCGGCGTTGAAGACACGCAGCCGCGCGACGAAGCCCTTGGCGTCGGGCGGTGAGAGCTCCAAGACGCCGTCGGCGCCGATGCCCGTGTGGCGGCCGCACAGGGACCTGACGCGTTCTGCGTTCAGGGCGAACGGCAGCGCGTCGCGTTCCACGATCACGTAGTCGTTGCCCAGGGCCTGCCACTTCTCGAAGCGCATCGGGGGCGACTCTACGGAAGGATCTCGGCGGCCACATCCGCCGCCTCGCGCCCGGTGACGTCGATGATCCCGGCGTGGGTGAGCTTGCGCAGCCAGGTGAGCTGACGCTTGGCGAGCCTGCGCGTGCGCAGCTGCATCGCCGCGACGTCGCCGTGCTGGAGCTCGTCGAACCCGACCGCCTTGCGCGCGGTGAGCGACGCGCCCGCCGCGAGCGCCGACCGAACCTCCTCCGCGGCCCCCGCGGCGACCATGGCCTCGACGCGCTGGTCGATGCGCGAGTACAGCGCGTCGCGCTGCATCGTCAGCCCGATCAGCCGTGTCGGGTGCCGCATCTCGGCCGTCCAGAGCTGGGAGGGGTCGCGGCGGTCTGCGCCGGGCGCGCCGGCGTCCTCGGACTCGTTCACCGCCACCAGCTCCAGCGCGCGCACGACGCGCTGACCGTCACCCGGCTCGATCCGCGCCGCGACCTGCGGCCGGGCACGCGCCAGCCGCGCGTGCAGCGACGGCGCGCCGTCGCGGGCCAGCTCGGCGTTCAGCCCCGCGCGCACCCCGGCAGGCACCGGCGGCTTGAAGTCGAGGTCGGCCAGCGCGGCGCGCAGGTACAGCCCCGTCCCCCCCACGACGATCGGGACCGCACCCTCGGCCAGCAGCGCGTCGATCTCGGCGTGGGCGCGTTGCGCGTAGGCGCCGGCGCTGAACGTCGCGTCCACCGGAAGGACCCCGACCATGCGGTGCGGCAGCAACTCCCGCTCGCCGGCGTCCGCTGCACCGGTGAGGACGCCGAGCCCGGCGTAGACCTGCAGCGCGTCGGCGGACACGGCGACCGGTGTCGCGCCCCGGTCGCGCAAGCGCTCCGCGACCGCGATGGCGACGGCGGTCTTCCCGATCCCGGTCGGCCCGAACAGCGCCAGGACCCGCCACGGAAGTCCGTCCGCCGCGCCCCGGGTCTGCGCTGGCGCCCCCATCCGCGCGGAGTATGGTCAATGCGGTGAGCGTGCGGATCGGGACCGGCTCGTCCGAGCACCACGACGCACGCACGGCGGCCATCGAAGCCGCTGCGGACGCCCGCAACGGCCTCGGCGGCGCGCGGGCCGACATCGCCGTCGTGTTCGCGTCGGGATCCCACCTGGTCAACGCAGAGGCCGCGCTGGACGGTGTCTTCGAGGCCCTCGACCCCGGGGGGCTCGTCGGCTGCGGTGCGGGCGGGGTCCTGTCCGACGGACGAGAGGTCGAAGGCGGCAGTGCGGTCGTCGTCTGGGCGGCGGCGCTGGGCGACGGGAGCGCCCAGGCCTTCCACGCCGAGGTGCACGAGACCGAGGAGCACATCACCGTCGCGGGCGTGCCCGACCTCGACGGGGCCACGGGCGTGATCCTGCTTCCCGAACCTTCGAGCTTCCCGACCGACCAGCTGCTGGCCGAGTGGGGCACGACCCACCCTGGGGTGCCGGTGCTCGGGGGGCTGGCCAGCGGCCGGCGCGACGGGGCGGGCGCGCTCTTCATCGGCTCGGAGGTCGTGACCGCCGGCGCGGTCGGCGTCCGTTTCGAGGGGGTGGAGATCCTGCCGTGCGTGTCGCAGGGAGCCGCCCCGATCGGGCCGGAGCTGACCGTGACCGCAGCGGAGGGGCACGTGATCTCCGAGCTGGCCGGCCGGCCGGCGCTGGAGCGCCTACGCGACGCCATCACGGGTCTGGCGGACGACGAGCGGGCGATGGTCACCCACGGGCTGCTGCTCGGGATCGTCGTCGACCAGAACAAGCCGGAGTACGTGCAGGGCGACTTCCTCGTGCGCGGCCTGATGGGCGCCGACCCCGAGGCGGGGACCATCGCCGTCGGAACCGGCGTCGCCCCGGGTTCCGTCGTTCGCCTGCACGCGCGCGACGCCGACTCGGCCGACCGCGACCTGCGCGAGGCGCTGGCCCTGCGCCTCGCCGCCCTGGGCGGTCGCCCGCCGGCCGGTGCCCTGGTCTTCACCTGCAACGGCCGGGGCCGGGGCATGTTCGGCGTCCAGGACCACGATGCCTCAGCCGTGGCCGCCGGGCTGGGCGGGGCGCCGACGGCGGGCTTCTTCGCCGCGGGCGAGATCGGTCCGGTGGGCGGCGAGACGTTCCTGCACGGGTTCACCGCAACGGTGGCGGTCTTTCCGAGCTGAGGCTGTAGGCCCGCCCGCCGGCCGCCGGCCGCCGGGGTGCCGGGCGGGCGGCCGCCGTGGCACCATGCGCCCATGAACGTCTCCGGCCGGACCGTCCTGCTCACCGGCGCCACGGGCGGGATCGGTCACGCGATCGCCCGGCGCCTGCACAGCGCGGGGGCGACGCTCGTGCTGACCGGGCGCCGCACCGACGTGCTGGAACCTCTGGCCGCCGAGCTCGGCGCCACGTCGTTGGCGGTCGACCTGTCTTCCGACGCCGAGCTCCAGCGCCTCGTCACGCAGGCCGGTGACGCCGACATCCTGATCGCCAACGCCGCCGTCCCCGCCTCGGGGCCGCTTCTGGACTTCGAGGTCGAGCAGATCGACCGGGCGCTGGCGGTCAACCTGCGCGCGCCGATGGTCATGGCACGCTTGGTCGGCGAGCGCATGGTCGCCCGCGGCAGCGGCCACCTGGTGTTCGTGTCGTCGCTGTCGGGGAAGGTCGCGACGCCCGGCAGCTCCGTTTACAGCGCCACGAAGTTCGCGTTGCGCGGCTTCGCGCAGGGGCTGCGGGCCGACCTGCGCAGCGCGGGCGTCGGAACTTCGGTCGTGTTCCCCGGCTTCATCCGCGACGCCGGCATGTTCGCGGACTCTGGAACGCAGTTGCCGCGCTTCGTCGGGACGAGCACCCCAGAGGAGGTAGCCGAGGGCGTGCTGTCGGCCATCGAGGACAACCGTGGCGAGGTCGACGTTGCCCCGGCCTCCATGCGCTTCGGCGCGAAGTTCGCGAGCGTCGCGCCGGGGTTGGCGGCCGAGCTCAACCGCCGCATGGGGGCCGACGAGATCTCAGAGCAGATGAGCGCCGGGCAGGCTCACCAGCGCTGACGCGACCGGGTCTCGTCTCAGGCGGCCAGTACGGGCGCGTCCGAGCCGGTCTGCTCAGTCATGACTCCGAGGACCTCGCTCGCGAGCTGCGGACCGTCGTGGGCGCGCTCCGGCGTCGCGGTGATGCGCACCACGACCGCTTCGCCGTCGACTTCCTCGAGCGCTATGCGTGGTCGGTCGCGCACCGGCGTTCTCACACCGTCACGGAGCAGTTCCTCGATTTCCAGCGGGGTGACGCCTGGTCGCAGCCGGGCGCGCAGGTCGACGCCGGCCGGCTCGAGCAGCGGGAGGACGGCGACCCCGAGGACGACGTTGTTGGGCACCATGGTCTCGTCCTCCCCCTCCGACAGCGTCGTGTAGAGCAGGCCCAGAGAACTGACGACGCCCTCGACCGTTCCGGCGAGCCCGCCGCCCTGGAAGCGCACCCGGTCGCCGACCCGGAAGGGCCGCGCGCTGAGCAGGACGACCCCGGCGAAGAGGTTGCCGATCGTCTGCTGGGCGGCAAGGCCCAGTATCACCGCCGAGAACGCGCCTCCGATGGTGAGATCGCGCGGGCTCAGGCCGGCGAAGCGCAGTGCAACGAGCAGCGAGACAACGATCGTGGCCAGGCGGATGAGGAAGCCGACGGTGCCCGCCGTCGCCGGATCCAAGCGCTGGAACAGAGCGGGCCCGAACGAGCGGCCCACGTCGCGTGCGAGCTGCCACCCCAAGCTGACCAGCGCGAGCGCAGCGAGGATGCGCACGGGCAGGTCGACCCCGAAGACCTCCTCACGGTGCACGTAGGCGAACACGATGGCGACAAGCGCCGGCACGAGCAGCAGGAGCTCCAGCCGCGCGCGGCGGACCGCCCGCGGACTCAGCTTGCGCCCGAGGCCCGCCTCCTGCCACGAGTGCGAATGGGTGTCGAACATGCGGTTCATCGACTCTGACCACCATGGCAGGGCGCCAAGAACCTCACGTGACCCTGGGCACACTGACCGCGGGGGCCGTCAGAAGAGCGCGGGCTGCTCGACCACCTCCTCGGGCCGGGGGTCCGCCCCGGGTACCAGCTCGCGCAGCGCGGAAGGCCCGCGCCGAAACGGGGCAGCGGGTGCGTGCCCCTCGCGCGTGAGCAGGTCGATCAGGCGCTCGCGCTCGGCCGCGGGCGCATACGCCCCCCGCCGGTACAGCGCCTCGTAGTGCTCGACCAGGTCCGGCCGGTAGGCCCGCAGCCACTCCATGAAGACGCCGCGCACCTCGCCGCGGAGGTGCAGCGCGGCCCCGGCCACCCCAGTGGCGCCCGCCTCGGTCGCAGCTTGGAGGATGGCGTCGACCTGCCGCGGGTCGTCGTTGATTCCCGGCATGAGCGGCGCGACCAGGACGCCGGTCCTGATGCCGGCCCGGTTCAGCTCGGCCACCGCTTCCAGCCGCGCACGGGGGTGCGGCGTGTGCGGCTCGCTGGCGCGCCACGCCGTGACGTCGAGCGTCGGGACCGACAGGTTCGCGGTCACCGACGTCCGCGCGGCGATCTCCTGAAGCAGCGGCAGGTCGCGCAGCAGCAAAGGCGACTTCGTCAGGACCGAGCACGGGTTGGCGGCGTCCCGCAGCGCCTCCCAGATGCCGGGCATGAGCTTGTAGCGCGACTCCACCCACTGGTACGGGTCGGTGTTGGTCCCCAGCGCGACGTGCTCGCGCTTCCAGGAAGGCCGGCCGAGCTCCGCCCGCAGGACCTCGGGCACGTTGACCTTGACGACGATCTCCTTCTCGAAGTCGCGGCCGGCGTTGAAGCCGAGGTAGGTGTGGGTGGGACGGGCATAGCAGTAAACACACGCATGACTGCATCCTCGGTACGGGTTGACCGTCCAGCGGAACGGCATCGCCGACCGCTCCGGAACCTTGTTGAGCGCCGACTTGGCCCGGACCTCGTAGAAGCGCGTGTCCAGCGCCTCGGGTGCGTCGAAGTGGCGGACCGTGGCGGGCTCCCGGTAGCCGGGCAGCCGCGTGCCCTCGTCCTCTTCGATCCTCAGATTGTCCCAGCGCACGAACACATGTTCGCATGGCGTTCGGACGGCTGCGCGTCAGGCTGCGGAGGCCGCCGCCAGCAGCGACGCCTCGCCCACGAGCGTCTGGCTCGACGCCGACAGGATCTCGACCGGCACGAACGTCCCGGGCACCGCGAGCCCCGTGAAGTTGACGGCCTTGCCGTGCCGCGAGCGACCCCGCAGCCGCGACGGATCTGTGCGCGACGGACCTTCGACGAGCACATCGAGCGTTCGCCCGACGAACCGCTGCGCCTGCTCGTGCGCGCGCCGCTGCACGACCTCCAGGAGCCGGTCCATCCGCTCCACCTTCACCTCGTGCGGGATGACGCCCTCGGTCAGCAGCGCCGCCTCGGTTCCCCGCCGAGGCGAGAACACGAAGGTGAAGGCGCCATCGAAGCCAACCGCTTCGCACACCTCGAGCGTCTCCGCGAAGTCGGCCTCGGTCTCCCCCGGGAACCCAACGATGATGTCGGTGGTCAGCGCGCAGTCGGGCACGTGCGCGCGGATGAGCGCGACGCGGTCGAGGTAGCGCTCGCGGTCGTAGGTGCGCCGCATCGCTCGCAGGATGCGCGAGGAGCCGGCCTGCAGCGGCAGGTGAACGTGCTCGCAGACGGAGGGCAGCTCCGCGTGCGCGAGCGCCACGTCCTCGCGCATGTCCTTCGGGTGCGGCGACGTGTAGCGCACGCGCTCGATCCCGTCGATCGCGTCGACGGCGCGCAGCAGCTCGGCGAAGGTCGCGCGCTGCGGTCGCAGATCGCGTCCGTAGGCGTTGACGTTCTGTCCGAGCAGCGTGACCTCCCGGACGCCGTCGGCCGCCAGCACCCGGACCTCGGCGACGAGCTCGGCCAGCGGCCGCGAGACCTCGCGCCCGCGCGTGGACGGCACGATGCAGTACGAGCAGCGCATGTTGCACCCCACGCTGATCTGGACCCAGGCCTGCACCTCGCGACCGCGCTTGGCGGGCAGGTGACCGGTGAACCCCTCGAACTCGAAGAAGCCCTGCGCGGTCAGCGAATCGCTGGTCAGGAACTCCGCGAGCTTGTGCACCTGGCCGGGGCCGAAGGCGACGTCCACGAACGGAAAGCGCGTGAAGACCTCGTCCTTGACCGACTGCGCCCAGCACCCGCCGACGCCGATCAGGATGTCCGGGTTGACGCCCTTCATCCGCTTCGCGTGTCCGAGGTGGGCGACGAAGCGGTCGTCGGCCTTCTCCCGGATCGAGCACGTGTTGAAGAGGATGAGATCGGCCTCGTCCTGGGTCGGCGCTTCCCCGTAGCCCAGCGACTCGAGCATCCCTTTCATGCGCTCGGAGTCGTGCTCGTTCATCTGGCACCCGAACGTCGTGACGTGGAAGCGCTTCATCAGCGGGCGAGGGTAGCCGAGGTCACTTCGCGTTAGCCGGTCGCTGCATCGCCTTGCCCGGCGGCCTAACCTCGTGGCCTTGGGCGTCGAGCCATTTTGACCCGTCGACCGCGCCGGCCTCGGGGTCGGCCTCGGGGTCGGCGCTCAGGTTGTCAGCCTGCAGGGCGAAGGCGTTGTCGGTGGCGGGGGCCGAGGGCGCGATGCCGCCCGCAAGCTCGAGCCGGACGGTGGCAACACCGTCCCGGACAAGGCCGAAGAGCACATGCCGGAGAGAGGCGACGGCGTGTCCTTCGACGCGTCTCACGGCGTCGGTCTCGACGCCGCACACGGAGATACCGCTCTGGTCGCGCAGCACCTCCCTGACGTCCTGGCCGAGGTCGGAGGGCTGGGGGGCACGGCGAAAGACGGCCATGCGCTGCAGCTGCGCGGCCATGGGGCCCCGCCGGCCTGGTGTGGCCGCGGCTCGTTGAAGCGGTCGTTGCCCAGCTGCGTGCCCGCGGGCCAGAGCCCTCGAGCCGGGTATTCGGTTTGGATGGCTCTTGCTGCGCGGTTGTGCGGTGGAGCTGCGATCGCTGCGGCGCCCTGGCCTGAGACAGGGGGAACACGGGCAGAGACGTGCCTGATTCGCCGGGCACCTCGCCGGGTACGGGCAAACGATGAGCGTTCCTATGTCAAAGGGTCTCCTCGCCCTCGCTGCCGCCTCAAGCCTCGCCTTCACCGGCTGCGGCAGCAGCAGCGACAAAACGGCGTCCTCTCCTGCGCCCGCAGCAAAGAAGGCGGCGGCCTTCAACGGCGTGGACGTCCGCTTCACGCAGGGGATGCTGCCGCATCACATGCAGGCCGTCCGCAACGCGGAGATCGAGATCGCGTTGGGCGAGTCCTCGGAGGTCAAGGCGATCGCCAAGAAGATCCTGGCCGCGCAGGAGAAGGAGATCGCCACCATGCAGGGCTTCCTGAAGACCTTCGGGGCACAGGAGAAGGCGGCGCCCGCTGATCAGCAGGCTGTATGGGACAAGAACACCGCCGACCTGAGGGCGGCCGCCTCGCCAGCAGCCCGCGATGTCGTGTTCCTGACCAACATGGTCCCGCATCACTCGGCGGCGATCCCGATGGCGCAGCTGGACATCAAGATGGGCAAGTTCCCCGCCGCGCAGGCGCTGGCGACCCAGATCAAGACGAGTCAGCGCATGGAGATCGTCGAGATGAACAAGCTGATCCGAGCGCGCACCTAAGACCCGGCGGGCGGTCGCTCCTGGGCGCCGCCACTGCTCACCGGCGGCGGCAGCCTCAGCGGCGCGGCGGCGCGCGGGCCGGAGCGTGACGTACGCGACAGATGACCCGCCGGTGATATTCGCGCGCTCTCGGGCTGGCAACCAGCCCGCGTGGCGTTCCGGTAGATCCCGCGCAACGCCGTGTGGCGGGCCCCGGACCCCTCACCCGCCGCGCTCGAGCGCACGCACGGCGTCGTAGGCGAGCTCGAGCTCGTAGCCCTTGCGCACCAGCATGCCCAGCGCGCGCTCGCGGTCGCGTTCTGTCATCGGCGGCTGGCTGAAGCGCCGGCGCAGCAGCTCCACCGCAGCGCCCAACTCGCCCTCGGCGTCCTGGGCGCTCAACGCACCAGCGATCAACTCGGCGTCGACGCCCGCTGCGCGCAGCTTGCGCTCGATGCGGTCCACGCCCCAGGCGTCGAGCGATCGCCGGTCCTCCGCGTAGCGCACCGCGAAGCGCGCGTCGTCCAGGTACTGCTGGCGCTCGAGCTCGGCGACCGCCTGGTCGATCGTGGCGGGCTCGACGCGCTTGTGCTCCAGGTGGCGCCGCATCTCGGCCACCGTGCGGTCACGGAAGCCGAGATAGCGGTACCCCAGGTCGAGCGCGTGCTGTAGCCGCGCCGCCGGGTCGACGGCCTGCTCGGCCGACGTCATGTCCGGGGCTCCGGCGGCCTAGGCGGCGACGTCGCTCATCGGCCCGGCAACATCTTCGTCGCGCTCGATCGGCACGACGAGCTCCTCGAGGTCGATCTGCAGGGCGTCGTAGACCTTGCTCTGGATCTCCTGAGCGATCTCGGGGTGCTCGACCAGGAACGCCTTGGCGTTGTTGCGGCCCTGGCCCAGGCGCTCGTCCCCGTAGGAGAAGAACGACCCCGACTTGGTCACGACATTGTGCTCGATGCCGAGGTCGATCAGGCAGCCTTCGGTCGAGATGCCCTTGCCGAACTCGATGTCGAACTCGGCCTGGCGGAACGGCGCCGCCACCTTGTTCTTGACGACCTTGACCCGCACGCGGTTGCCGACGGCCTCGGTGCCCTCCTTGAGGGTCTCGATGCGGCGGATGTCCAGGCGCTGGGACGAGTAGAACTTCAGCGCGCGGCCACCCGGCTGGGTCTCCGGCGAGCCGAACATCACGCCGATCTTCTCGCGGATCTGGTTCGTGAACAGGCACAGCGTCTGCGTGCGGTTCAGGTTGCCGGCCAGCTTGCGCATGGCCTGGGACATCATCCGGGCCTGCAGGCCGACGGTCTGATCGCCCATCTGCCCCTCGAGCTCCGCCCGCGGCGTGAGCGCCGCGACTGAGTCGACCGCGACGACGTCGACCGCGCCGGAGCGCACGAGCATGTCGCAGATCTCCAGCGCCTGCTCGCCGTGGTCGGGCTGGGAGACGAGCAGCTCGTCGATGTTGACGCCGATCTCCTGGGCGTAGAGCGGGTCCATGGCGTGCTCGGCGTCGATGAACGCGCAGACGCCGCCGAGCTTCTGGGCCTCGGCCAGCACGTGGTAGACGAGCGTCGTCTTGCCCGAGGACTCCGGGCCGAAGACCTCGACCACGCGGCCGCGCGGCATGCCGCCGATCCCCAGCGCGAGGTCGAGCGAAAGCGCGCCCGTCGGGATGGCGTTGACCTTCACCTGGGCGCCGGGATCGCCCATGCGCATCACGCTGCCCTTGCCGAACTCGCGTTCGATCTGCGACAGCGCGCCCACCAGGGCGGCATCGCGTGCCTTCAGCGCCTTCTCCTGGGCCTTCTCATCAACCGTCACGGCCATCTCGTCGTGCCTTTCGTGCGAAGTCTCTGGGGTTCATCATCCGCCCGGCATCGGACGGAAGACCACGCTAGATCGGGCCGCTGTGACGAGGCTAGACCGCCTTCGTGACAGAACCGCGGAAGCTCAGCGCGGCCTCTCCGCGTCCGTACCGCACAGAGGCACGCGCTCCAGCGGCTCGTAGCGAGCCGGCCCACCCCCCAGACGCGAGCGCACCAACGTGAGGGCAACCGCCGGGAACGACGTCACGGGAGGATCGGGCACCTCGAGGCTCCGCGGCCGCTGCCCGCGACGCACCCGGGCGACGGTGAGGTGCGGGCGAAACGGCCGATCCTCGGGGCGGAAGCCCAGCGGCTCGAGACCTTCCCACAATCGACCGTGAACGATCTCGAGGGCCCCGTCGGCGTCGTCCAGCGCCACCGTCAGCACGTGCGGCCTCCGCGGCGCGAGCCACAGCGCGCCCGAGACGCCCAGGACGGGCACCGGCGCTGCCGATGCCTGCACGACCGCCGCGAGGTCCGGCACGACGTCGGCAGGGCACTCGCCGAGGAAGGCCATCGTCACGTGCAGCGCCTCAGCGCCCACAGGCGCCAGCGCAGGATCCTCCGCGGCGATGCCCGCGCCCCACCGCGCCAGCGCGGCCGCCACCTCGCCCGGCGGCTCTACCGTAACGAACAGCCTCACGCCGGGTCGGCTTCGCCGAGCAGCAGCCGGCGGACCAGGTGCAGCGCGACGGTCGTCGACCGGTCGCGCACGTCGAAGCGCCCGCCCGGCAGCTCGACCCGCCGCGTCAGGCTAGCCCCGTCGCCCGCCGAAACGCAGAAGCAGACGGTGCCCACCGGCTTGTCCTCGCTGCCGCCGCCCGGCCCGGCGACCCCGGTGATCCCGACGCCGACGTCGGCTCCCAGCCGCGAGCGAGCGCCGTCGGCCAGCGCGCGCGCGACCTCCACCGAGACCGCCCCGACCTCGTCGATGAGCCCGGGGTCCACCCCGGCAAGCGCGACCTTCGCGTCGTTGGCGTAGACGACCAGCCCGCCGAGCACGTACGCCGACGAACCCGCCGGCTCGGTGAGGCGGCCGGCCGCCAACCCGCCGGTGCAGGACTCAGCCGTAGCGATCGTCCGACCCCCATCACGCAGCAGCCCCGCCACCTGCTCGTCGACCGAGGTCCCGTCGTCGGAGAACAGCGTGTCTGCGTGGCGTTGCGCGACGAAGCCGGCGAAGGCGTCGTAGGTCGCCTGCCGATCTGGCCCGTAGCGCGTGACGACCTCAACCTCACCGCGCCGCAGGCACGTCGTGATCTCGAGCTCGTCGAGCGCGATCGCCTCATCCTCCTGCGCACGCCGCAACGTCTCCGCGATCTCCGACTCGGGGATGCCGAAGAGCCGCAGCATGCTCTGCCGGTAGGCCGTGGCGCCGGTGATGGCCGCGGCGAACGCGTCGGTCGCAACCGCGGTAGGCCACATGGGCTGAAGCTCGCGCGGCGGGCCGGGCAGGACGACCACCGTCGGCCCGGAGCCACCGTCCGCCGGGGCAACCACGAGCCCCGGGGCCGTCCCGACCGGCTCGAGCACCGTGGCGCCCTCCGGCACGACCGCCTGCTTGCGCGTCCCCGCGCTGACCGCCGTCGGATCGATGCCGGGGAAGCGCTCGAGCAGCGGTGCGACGATCCGCGCGATGCGCCCCTCCAGCTCGATGTCGAGCGACATGGCGCGCCCCGTGAAGGCCCCGACGACCTCGGCGGTCAGGTCGTCGGCGGTCGGGCCGAGCCCGCCGCTGGTGACGATCAGGGCCATGCCGGCCGAGGCGAGGAACTCGAGCGCCTCGAGGAGGTCCTCCCGCCGGTCGCCCGTGATGATGATGTGCGCGAGGTCGACGCCGGTCTCGCGCAGCCGATCCGACAGCCACGGCCCGTTGCGGTCGCTCACGCGTCCCGTGAGGACCTCGGTCCCCGTGACGACGATGCCGGCGCGCGCGCTCACGGCGCGCAGTTCGGGCGAGTTGCGGGTGACAGCCGCTTGACGCTCGCCCGCGTGATCCGGTAGCCGATCCCATCGCTGACGTCCGGGATCGACCGCCGCCGGCCGTTGACGCGCAAGGACGCGGCCCCGTTGCCGAGCGTGATCCGGAAGGCGCGCGAGCGGAACGTACGCCGAGGCGTGCCCGGGGCCAGCAGCGCACCGTCGAGCAGCCGCTTCCCCCCGGCGGCGACGAGGCAGACGTACACGGGCGCGGTTGGCACGATCTGCAGGTTCACGGACCGCGCCGTGGCGGGCCGCGAGCGCTTCACGGCGCGCGCGGGCTTCTTAGGCCGCGCCGTCGGTGCGCGTTGCGTGGCAGGCACCGAGAGCGTCTCGGAGTCGGGCTCGTTCTTGGGTCCGGAGCGACCGACGAAGAACAGCGCACCGATGAGCGCAAGCAGCACGAGTCCGATCGCCCACCGCCGGCCGAAGCGCGGCGGCTTGGGGCGCCGTTCGCGCGCGGCGCGCGCCGTCCCCGGCGAGATCGGCAGCAGCTCCTGCTCGGAGACCCGTTCGTGCCGCAGCCGGTACTCCTCGACCATCAGCCGCGCGTCGAGCCCCAGGGCCTCGGCGTAGGTCCGCAGGAAGGTGCGCACGTAGGTCGGGCCGGGCAGGAGGTTCCACTCCTCGTTCTCCAGGGCGCGCAGGTACTTGGCGCGGATCTTCGTCTCGGACTCGATCTCCGAGATGTCGATCCGCGCGCGCATGCGCGCCTCGCGCAGGGTGGCCCCGATGTCCGGCATCAGATGGTCGATTCCACGCTGACGTACGTGGGGGCACGGGGGACTGTGGATGCTGGGCGGCGCACGTGTCCGCAGCCGATGGCGGGGCCATCGGCAAGGGCGCGGGTGATGTCCAGCGCCGCAGACACCCGTGACCGCGCGTGCGTGCTCGTGGAATCGGCCATCCAGCCCCGCAGGCTACGCGGGTTCGACCGCGTCCACGGGCTCCGGCTCGCCCGGGGCCTCCGTGGACGTGCGTTCCGACAGCGCCGCCAGGACGCGCGGCAGGTCGCCCTCGGTGACGAGCACCTGCCGGGGCTTGGAGCCCTCGTAGCCCGAGATGATCCCGCGACGTTCGAGCATGTCGATCAACCGGCCCGCACGGGTGTAGCCGAGGCGCAGGCGACGTTGCAGCATGGATGTCGACGCCGTGCCCATCTCGACGACGAGCGCGATCGCATCGCCGAGCAGCTCGTCCTCGTCCGGGTCGAAGCCGTCGTCGTCGCCGGAGCCGCCGTCCGCGTCGGCCGCCGGCTCGACCTCCTCGAGCAGGTCCTCGCGCAGCTCGGGCTCACCCTGGGCGGCCCAGAACTCGGTGACCGCCGCGATCTGCGGCTCGTCGATGTAGGCGCCCTGGATCCGGTGCAGGCGCGAGGTCCCGACCGGCGAGAAGAGCATGTCCCCCATGCCCAGCAGCGACTCGGCGCCGTTCTGGTCGAGGATGACGCGCGAGTCGGTCTGGGAGCTGACGGCGAAGGCGATCCGCGATGGGACGTTGGCCTTGATCATCCCCGTGATGACGTCGACCCGCGGCGACTGCGTGGCGAGCACGAGGTGGATGCCGACCGCGCGCGCCTTCTGGGCCAGGCGGATGATCGAGTCCTCGACGTCGGCGGGCGCGACCATCATCAGGTCGGCGAGCTCGTCGATCACGCACAGGATGTAGGGCAGCGACCCCTGCTCGTTCTCGAGCCGGTAGCGGTTGAGCTCGGGCAGGGAGCGCGTGCGGGCCATCGCCATGATCCCGTAGCGCCACTCCATCTCGCGGACCAGGTTCTGCAGCGCGTTGGCGGCCGCCCGCGGCGACGTGATCACCGGCGTGAGCAGATGCGGGATCGCCTCGTAGTGGTTGAGCTCGACCTGCTTGGGGTCGACGAGAACGAGGCGCACCTCGTCGGGCGTGGCCTGCAGCAGGATGCTCGACAGCATCGCGTTGACGCAGCCGGACTTGCCGGCGCCCGTCGTACCGGCGACGAGCAGGTGCGGCATCTTGGCCAGGTCGGCGTGGATCGGCTTGCCGGAGACGTCCTTGCCGAGCCAGACCGTCAGCGGCGAGGAGCCCTCCGGCGGGGGCCCCATGACGTCGCCGAGCTGGACGATCTTGCGGCGCAGGTTGGGCACCTCGACGCCGACGGCCTGCTTGCCGGGGATCGGCGCGAGGATGCGGATCTCCGTCGCGGCCAGCGCGTAGGCGAGATCGTCCTTCATCTGGGCGACCTTGCTCATCTTCACCCCGGGCGCGAGGCGCAGCTCGTAGCGGGTGATGTGCGGGCCGGCGATGGTCCCGATGACCGAGGACTCGACCCCGAAGTGGCTCAGCGCCTCGACGAGGCGTGCGGCCGTCTCGGCCTGGCCGGCGGTGTCGGGCCGTGACTGCTCCTCCGTGGAGCGCTTGAGCAGCGTCGCGGCAGGGATGTGCCACTCGGGCTCCTCCCCGTCGGAGGGCTGGGGCGGGACGGCCGGGACGAAGGGGAGCGGCGTCTGCTCGGCAACGAGGGCCTCCTCCTCGTCGTCGCCGTCGACGTCGTGGGCGGGCTCGGCCGGCGGCCCCGCATCCGCGTCGCCGTCCCCCGCAACGGTGCCTGCGGGACCGAAGAGGTCCGGGAAGCGCTCGGCTGCGTTGAGCGAGACGGCGCCCCCGGGCCCCGTGCGCACCACGGGCTCCTCGTCCTCAGGCTCCGGCACCAGGACGCGCGCCGGCTTGGGCGTTGCCCCCTCCACCGTCTCCGGACGACTGGGCCGCACGCGGCGCAGCGCGCGGGTCGTGTCGGCCACCCCCGTGCCGGTCGCCCGCATGACGCCGGCAATCGACGCGCCGGTGAGCAGCAGCACGGCGGCCGTGAAGAGGAACAGGGCGACGATGTGCGCTCCGATGGTGGCCAGCGCCTTGGAGGTGACGAAGAACAACGCCTCGCCGGCGATCCCGCCGCGCTGCTCGAAGAAGGCCCTGTCCCAGAACCCGTCGCGAACCCCTTCGGGCCCAAGCCCCAGCGTTCCGGCCGCCAGGGCGAGCACGAGGGCGGCGAACAGGCACAGCGCCCCCGCGCGGAACGGGCGCACCGACGGCAGCACAGGCCGCAGGACGAGGACGGCGCCGGCGGCGATCAAGCCGACGGGCACCGCGTAGCGGACCGCGCCGACGAGGTAGGCCAGGCCGTCGGTGAGGGCCTGGCCGGCCGCCCCCGCGTCCCAGTCCAGGAACAGCGGAAAGGCGAGGAAGACACCGGCGGCGACCAGCGCGAGGCCGAGCAGGTCGAAGTGTCGCTGCTCCAGACGCGGCATCCGTGGTCGCCAGGTCGCCGAGGAGCGCCGGGCACGCGTGGCGCCGGCGCGGGGTCGCGCACCGGACTTGCCCTTGGGACGGGCCTTCGGGCGGGCCTTGCCCGTCTTGGTCGCAGGAGCCATGGGTGTCGCTGAGCGGCTTCGACGCCGGGACGGCCGATCCTCCCCGAGCGGACTCCGGTTGAGGACCGGTCCGCGGCGGCCGATGACCCGGTCATGAGCGACGGGACAAAGGTCGCGGTGGCGGTGGTGCTGATCGCGTTCGCGCTGGCCCTGGTCCAGGTGCGGCGCAGTGTCCCGGCGGGCCCGACCGGGGCCGGATCGGCTCCAGCGCTCCCCTCCCCCGAAGTCGAGCAGGCCGGCTTCACCTTCACGCCCGGAACCTCGGGGCCCGAACAGCAGCTCTTCACCGCCACGGTCGCCGCCGCGCGGCCGGAGGCGCGACGCCTCATCGCGATGGTCGACGGCGCCGTCGACGTCGCCTTCCGCGACCCCGGACCGGCCGCCGCGGGCTCGACCCGTTTCGACGGGGAGCGCTACCTGGTCTCCGTCGACGTCACCGACGTGGCCCAGCGCCTCGGGCAGCGCGGGGTCAGCCGGGTGGTGCTGCACGAGCTCGGCCACGTCGTCGACTTCGCCCTCGTTCCGAAGGCGCTCGAGGAGCAGCTCGACCGCGAGATCCCGGCGGGTTACCCTTGCCCCGCAGGCGAGCCGACCGGCTCGTGCACCGCCTCGCAAGAGCGCTTCGCGGAGAGCTTCGCCAAGTGGGCGACGGGCGACATCGGCGTGGACGTCTACGTCGGCTACCGGGTCCTGCCGCCCAACGGGTCGCTCGACACCTGGGGCGCGCCACTGGCCCAGCTCGCTGACACGCTTAGCCGACCTTGACCTGACCGCTTGGAGGCCGTTTCACGGAGTCGGCGGTTGGCGGAACCGCCGCCGTTCCGTGAAACGACCTCTTAGAGTCGAACCATGGCCGCCGCCGACCGCGCCCCGCGCGTCCTCGTCGTCGAGGACGACCACGAGATCGCCCAGGTGCTGCAGCGCTCCCTGCGCCTCGAGGGCTACGAGGTCCGCGTGGCCTCCGACGGGCAGGCGGCGCTGGAGACGGCAACCGACTACGTCCCTGACCTCGTCGTGCTCGACCTCGGGCTGCCGAAGATCGACGGCATGGAGGTCGCCCGCCGGCTGCGGGAGGTCGACGACGTGCCGATCCTCATCCTCACCGCCCGTGACGCCGTCGAGTCGCGGGTCGAGGGGCTGGACACCGGCGCCGACGACTACCTCGTCAAGCCCTTCGAGCGCCAGGAGCTGCTCGCGCGCCTGCGGGCCCTGCTGCGCCGCCGCCCGCCGCGCGGATCGGCCTCCGTCGTGGTCGCCGACCTCGCGCTGAACCCGGACACGCATGAGGTCACGCGCGGCGACCGCGCCGTGGAGCTCACCCAGCGCGAGTTCGAGCTGCTGGAGTACCTCATGCGCAACGAGCGCATCGTTGTCGGCCGGCAGCGCCTGCTGGAAGAGGTCTGGGGCTACGACCCGTTCGCGACCACGAACACGATCGAGGTCTTCGTGTCCAACCTGCGGCGCAAGCTCGAGTCCGGTGGCGAGCCGCGGCTGCTGCACACCATTCGCGGGGCGGGGTACGTGTTGCGTGCTTAACCGCCTGTCGATCCGCTGGAAGCTCGCGCTCACCTCCGCGGCGCTGACCTTCGCGATCCTCTGCGCGTTCGCTGCCGTCGTCGGCAAGCTGACCGAGCGGCAGATCAAGCAGGACTTCACCGACCAGCTCGCGACCGCGGCCAACACGCTGGCCGACCGGATGAAGATCGAGGTCGACCTGGCCACGGGGAAGATCAAGGTCACCCCGAACGTCGACTCCTACGCGCTGCCCGAGCGCGCGGTGATCCGCGTGCTGCGGCCGAGCGGCTCACCGCTGCGGCAGACCCGCGGGGCGCCGTCGTTCGGGCTGGCGCCGGAGGGCACGGTGCGCGTCGGCGACCACTTCGTGGCCACGCGCGCGGTCACCCTGCTGCGCGACGGCGGCGCGCCCGCCGGGCAGGTGTTCGTCCAGTACGCCCGCCGCGTCTCCGACCTGGAGGCGACGGTCGGCAAGGTCAAGTTCTTCCTGCTGCTCGGCGTGCTGCTGGGCACCGGCTTCGCCCTGCTGGCCGGCTACTTGATCGCCCGCCGCGCGATGACGCCGATCGCGGCGCTGACGGCCACGGCGCGGGAGATCGGCGCCACCGACGACCTGAGCCGCCGCGTCCCCGTGCCCGAGTCCGACGACGAGGTCGGAGAGCTGGCGCGGACCCTGGACGGGATGCTCATGTCGCTGCAGCATTCGCGCCAGGAGACCGAAGCGACCCTCGAGCGCCAGCGCCAGTTCGTCGCCGATGCCTCTCATGAGCTGCGCACGCCGCTCACGAGCGTGCTGGCCAACCTGGAGCTGCTGGCCGATGTGCTCGACGGGGAGAAGGGTGAAGCCGCGCGGTCGGCGCTGCGCTCGTCGCAGCGCATGCGCCGGCTCGTCTCCGACCTGCTGCTGCTCGCGCGCGCTGACGCGAACCGGACCGCTGCGCGCGCGCCGGTCGACCTGGCGGAGGTGCTCGTCGAAGCGGCCGGCGAGCTCGAGCCCGTCGCCGGCGAGCACCGCCTGCTGGTCGACGCCGGCGAGCTCGCCGTGGTCGACGGCGCGGGCGACGAGCTGCACCGCCTCGTGCTGAACCTCCTGGAGAACGCGGTCAAGCACACGCCGCCGGGCACGCGCATCCACGCGACGGTGACTGCGGAGGGCGACGACGTGCGCCTCGTCGTGCAGGACGACGGCCCGGGCGTCGACCCTGCGCTCAGCGAGCAGCTCTTCGAGCGCTTCGTCCGCGGTGCGGGTGACCGCGGCGGCTCTGTCGGGCTCGGGCTGTCGATCGTGCGCGCGGTCGCGGAGTCCCACGGCGGCTCGGTCCGGCTCGACCTCGCCCACGACGGCGGCGCCCGCTTCGTCGTGATCCTTCCCGCGGCCGCCCCTGCCCTGCGCGCACCGCGCGTCTTCAGCGGCGCGATGCGGATGCTGAGCTGACGGCGGCGCGCGAGGCGGTCACCTCCAACCGGCGACTCCGTGAAACAGCCTCTCAGACCTCGACGACGACCGGCAGGACCATCGGTCGGCGCTTGATGCGCTCGTAGACGAACGCGGCGAGGTCGTCGTGCAGGACCTTCTGCAGCAGGTCGATCTCGCGGATCTCGTCCTTGGCCGCGCGCTCGAGCGAGCTGTCGACCACGTCGCGGAACTCGTCGAGCAGCGACTCGGCCTCCTCCGGGAACGGGACGCCGCGGAAGATGACCTCCGGGTCGGCGACCGACGTCCCGTCCTGCTCGGAGATCGTGGCCACGACGACGAAGATGCCGTCGGCGCTGAGCATCCGGCGGTCGCGCAGCGCGACGTCGGTGACGTCGCCGATGTCGACGCCGTCGACGAAGATCATCCCCGACTGCTCGCGCTCGCCGAAGGCGGCGCCGCTCTCGGTGATCTCCAGCGGCAGCCCGTTCTCCCCGCGGAAGATGTGGTCGGCGGGGACGCCGAGCGACTCGGCCAGCTTGCCGTGCAGGTGGATGCGCTTGTGGTCGCCGTGGAACGGCATGACGTACTTCGGCCGCGTGAGGTTGATCATCAGCTTGATCTCCTCCGCGTAGCCGTGGCCGGAGGCGTGGATCGGCGCGTCGACGGTCGTCACCACGTCGCAGCCGATGTGGTAGAGCCGGTCGACGGTCTCGTTGACCGCGCGCTCGTTGCCGGGGATCGACGTCGCGGAGAACACGACGGTGTCCCCCTTGCGCAGCTCGACCAAGTGGTGGTCGCGGTGGGCCATGCGGCGCAGCGCGCTCAGCGGCTCGCCCTGGGAGCCCGTCGAGATGATCACGACCTTGTGGTCAGGGATCGACTGCAGGTCGCGGGGCTGGATGATGATCCCCTGCGGCAGGTTGATGTGCCCCAGCGTCTTGCCGATGTTCGTGTTCTTCTTCATCGACCGGCCGATGAGGCAGACCTTGCGCCCGTTGGCCGCCGCGGCGTCGACGACCTGCTGCACGCGGTGGATGTTCGAGGCGAAGCAGGTGACGACGATGCGTCCGTCGATGCGGGCGAAGAGCTCGCGCAGGTGCGGGCCGACCCGCGACTCGCTCGGGGAGAAGCCCGGCCGGTCGGCGTTGGTCGAGTCGCCGCAGAGCAGCAGCAGGCCCTCGGAGCCGAAGCGCGCGAGGCGCGGCAGGTCGGCCGGGATGCCGTCGACCGGCGTCTGGTCGAACTTGTAGTCGCCCGTGACGAGGACGGTGCCGAGGTCGGTCGTGACGGCGACCCCGCTCGCGTCGGGGATCGAGTGGGTCATGTGCACGAGCTCGACGTCGAAGGGACCGAGCTCGATGACCTCGCCGTCGGCGGTGTCGTTGAGCTCCACGTCCTTGAGGCGGTGCTCGTCGAGCTTGGAGCGCGCCATCGCCATGGTCAGCGGGCCCCCGTAGACCGGGATGTCGGTGCCGAGCTGGCGCAGGACGTAGGGCAGCGCGCCGAGGTGGTCCTCGTGGCCGTGGGTGATGACGATCCCCTCGATGTCGTCGGCCCGTTCACGCAGGTAGGTGAAGTCCGGCAGGACGAGGTCGATGCCGACCATCTCCGCGGTCGGGAAGCGCAGGCCGGTGTCGACGACCAGCAACCGGTCCTCGTACTCGAGGACCGTCATGTTCTTGCCGATCTCGCCCAGACCGCCGAGGGGCAGGACACGCAGTTTGCTCTTGGGCACGCGGTCAGCCTATGGGGTCGCGGCGGACAGCAGCCCGTGGCGGTCGAGCACAGCGCGCACCGCTTCGGTCTCGGCCTCGTCCGCGGTCACCATCGGCAGCCTCAGGCCCCCCACCCGGTGGCCCAGGAGGTTGAGCGCCGCCTTGACCGGGATGGGGTTGGTGGTGATGCCCATCACGTCGTACACGTCGCTCAGCTCGGCGTCGATCTCCCTGCGGTGTTCGGGCTCGTCGATCATCCGGCGCATCTGCGGCCCGACGACGTGGCTGGCGACGCAGATGCCACCTGGCCCGCCCATGTCCAGGACGTCGGCGAGCATGTCGTCGTTGCCGGCGTAGACCTCGAGGCCGTCGATCGGCGCGAGGTTGTCCGCGTTGGCCTGCTTGACGTAGTCCACGCGCTCGATCTGCGCGAGCTCGGCCAGGACGTCGTTGGGCACGTCGAGGGCCGAGCGGCTCGGGATGTTGTAGAGCAGAACCGGCTTGTCCGTGGCCTGCGCCACGGCCTCGTAGTGGGCCTTGAGGCCGCGCGGGTTCGGGCGGTTGTAGTACGGCGTGACGGAGAGGATCGCGTCGGCGCCGGCCTCGGTGCAGCGCTGGGTGAGGTCCACCGCGTGCCGCGTGTCGTTGGAACCGGCGCCGGCGATGACCGTGGCTGTGCCGGGGCGTTCGCGTGCGGCGAGCTCCACCAGGCCCACGTGCTCGTCGTCGGTGAGCGTGGCGGCCTCGCCGGTGCTGCCGCAGACCACGACCCCGTCGGAGCCGCTGGCGCAGAGGTGGTGCAGCAGCGCGACGAACGCCTCCTCGTCGACGTTGAGGTCGTCGTCGAACGGCGTGACGATCGCGGTGAGGAGTGCGCCGAGGCTCATGCGCTCCCATTGTCCCACCTCGACCGGCACTACGGTCCAGCGATGAGCGCATTCAAGGCCGACCAGATCCCCGACCAGTCCGGCCGCACCGCCGTCGTCACGGGGGCCAACTCGGGCCTTGGCAAGGTCACGGCGCTCGAACTGGCCCGCAAGGGCGCGCACGTCGTGCTAGCCGTGCGGACCACGGCGAAGGGTGAAGAGGCCGCGCAGGAGATCCGCGCCGCGGTCCCGGACGCCAAGGTCGAGGTGCGCGAGCTCGACCTGTCCTCGCTCGAGTCCATCCGCGCGTTCGCGGGCGGCTTCGGGGACGAGGCCTCCGCGCTGGACCTGCTGATCAACAACGCCGGCATCATGATGACCCCGCCCAGCAAGACCGCCGACGGCTTCGAGCTGCAGTTCGGCACCAACCACCTCGGGCACTTCGCGCTCACCGGTCTGCTGCTCGAGCCGCTCGGGCGCGCCTCCGCGCCGCGCGTCGTGACCGTCAGCTCGATCGAGCACAAGCCGGGCCACATCCACTTCGACGACCTGCAGCTGACGCAGGACTACGCGCCCCGCAAGGCGTATCAGCAGTCCAAGATGGCCAACGCCGTGTTCGGCCTGGAGCTCGACCGGCGCCTGCGCGCAGCCGGGTCCCCCATCTTGAGCTTGCTCGCCCACCCCGGCTACTCGGCCACGAACCTGCAGTCCACCGGCCCGACCGGCGTCGCCAACCTCGCGATGAAGATCGGCAACGTCGTGATTGCACAGAAGGCCGAGCGCGGCGCGCTGCCGCAGCTCTACGCGGCCACCGCCCCTGGGGTGCGGGGCGGCCAGTTCTTCGGCCCGGGGGGCTTTCAGGAGATGCGCGGCGAGGTGACCGAGGTCCAGGCGGTCCCCGAGGCGCGCGACGCCGTCACCGGGCGCAGGCTGTGGGAGGTCTCGGAGGAGCTCACCAGGGTCGACTTCGGGCTGCCCGCCGGGGACGGCTGATCGCGTGCCCTGCCCGGCCGGTTCCGAGGCCGCGCCTCGGGCACGGGGCGTTGTGGGGTCGGGCGGCGTGGCCGCCTCCTGGTTGCCGATCGGCCGTCCGTGCTGGTCGTACTCGACGACCGGGGCCTCGGCAGTCTGCTTCGACCAAGCGGACCGTCCGGCGCGCACGGTAAAGGATGTGCTCCGCAAGGAGGAGCAGGCATGCCGAGCAGCATCACTGACGCTGACTTCGAGGATCGCGCCGGTGGCCCGCTGGGGAACACCCGGTCCAGCCTCTCGCGCGTACACCAACTGCGCGATGATCGACCGGGCTGACGTGTCCATGGGCGGCACCCGCGGATGAGCGGTTCCGGCCTGCAGCCGCGGCTGAGTGCGGTGCGCGACGGGTTCCGCACGCAGCTTTGGCCGGTCCCACTGATCGGGATCGTGCTCGGGTTGGCGTGCGGCATCGGGTTGCCGCGGCTGGACGCGCACATCGACGACGACTTGCCGGCCGCGGTCACGGAGTACCTCTTCGGGGGCGGCGCGAGCGCAGCTCGCACCTTGCTGGGCGCGGTGGCGGGCTCGTTGATCACCGTGACGTCGCTCACGTTCTCGCTGACGGTCCTGACCCTGCAGCTGGCGAGCAGCCAGTTCTCCCCACGACTGCTGCGCACCTTCACCCGCGACCGGTTCGTGCACGTCACGCTCGCGCTGTTTCTCGGCACCTTCGCCTACGCGCTGGCCGTCTTGCGCACGGTACGTGACGAGGGCGATCGTCAGGCGCTGTTCGTCCCGCAGATCTCGGTGACGGTCGCGTTCGTGCTCGGCGTGGCAAGCGTCGTGGGCTTGGTCTTGTTCCTCGCCCACCTGGCGCGAGAGATCCGCGTCGAGACGATGCTTCGCAGGGTGCGCGCCGAGGCGAACGCCACCGTTCGCCGGACCCTTCAGGCCCATCAACCGGGGAGGATCTCCGCGAACGGACCCTCGGCGTCCAGCGACGCGGCGGCGTTGCCATCGCACACCTCCGGGTTCCTGGTCGGCGCGGACGAGGACGCGCTGCTCTGCGCGGCCATCGACGCCAAGGCCGTCGTGCGCGTGTATTGCCGCCCCGGTGATTTCGTCGTCGCCGGCACGCCGCTCGGCGTCGGCTGGCCGGACGCCGAGTCGTTCGATGCTGATGCGCTCACGCAGCTTCGGGACCGCGTAGCGGCGGCGATCACGACTGCGTTTGAGCCAACCGCGGTGAACGACATCGGCTACGGGCTCAGACAGCTCACCGACGTCACCATCAAGGCGCTCTCGCCGGGCATCAACGATCCGACCACCGCGGTGCATGCGTTGGGCCACAGCTCCGCGTTGTTGTGCGAACTGAGCCAGCATGACCTGGGTCCTCGCTTGCTACGCGACCAGCGCGGCCAGGTTCGCGTCGTGCTGGCGCAACACGGGTTTGCCGACCTGCTCGAGCTCGCCATCGCGCAGCCGCGCCGCTATGGCGCCGACGATCCCGTTGTCCTGGGCCGACTGTTCGAGCTGTTGCGCGAGCTTGCGTGGTGCACGGATCAGTCCGACCATCGCCGAGCCGTGGCCGAGGAACTGACCCGCCTGCGCGCGAGCGTGGCCGCGCAGGGCTTCGACGCCGCCGAGAACTCACGGCTGGCCGAGCTGGCCACCCAGGTCGAGCACGCACAGGCAGGGCGCTGGACGCCGACATCGAGAACGCTGTGAGCGATCCGCTGACGCAACTGACATCGAACGCCGTCGCATGGACCGGCGCGGCGCTCGCGCCGCCAGAGCTCTTCTCACACCATGTGCTCGGAGTGACCCTGGTGGGCGTCACCCCCGAGACCGGGCTGAAGTTTCTGTTCACCGTCGGCCTCGTGCTGGCGGTGCTGGCGCTTCGCGGGGTGGCCCGCTTCCTGATCCGCCGGCTGCTCGGCGGGGAGGTCGCCGACCCCCGCCGCTTCTGGGCGCGTCAGGGCGTGCAGGTCGTCACCGCGATCGTGCTGGTGCTCGGCGTACTGTCGATCTGGATCACCCCCGACACCGACGTCACGACCGGGGTGGGACTGATCACCGCTGGGCTCGCGTTCGCGCTTCAGCGCGTGATCCTCTCGCTGGCCGCCTACTTCGTGATCCTCCGCGGCGATACCTTCGGCGTCGGCGACCGGATCACGCTTGGCGGCGTGCGCGGAGACGTCGTTCGCCTCGGCTTCCTCAAGACCACGATCATGGAGATGGGACAGCCCCCCACGCTCGGCAGCACCGACCCGGCCGTGTGGGTCAACTCGCGCCAGTACACCGGCCGCCTCGTCACCGTCACCAACGGGGCGATCTTCAACGAACCGGTCTACAACTACACGCGCGACTTCCCCTACCTCTGGGAAGAGATCGTGCTGCCCATCGACTACGACGTCGACCGCGACCACGTCGAGCAGATCCTGCTGGCTGCCGCCGGCGCCCACGCCATCGTCGACGACCCCGCCGCCCGCGGCGCGCTGGCCTACATGCGCTCGCGCTACGCCCTCAGCGACGCCTCACTGGAGCCCGCCGTGTACTGGCGGATCACCGACAACTGGCTCGAGCTCTCCCTGCGCTTCCTGGTCAGCGCCCGCGGCGTTCGCGAAGTCAAAGACGCAATCACCCGCGAGGTCCTCGGCAAGCTCGACACCGCCGGCATCGGCATCGCCTCCACCACCTACAACATCGTCGGGCTTCCCCCGCTCCAACTCGCCCAGCAACCGGACCCGGCCCCGCGTTTCCCGGGGTAGATCGCCTGTCCACGGAAGCGGGGGAACTCCATCGCCCCTCCTCGGTACGGTCGGCCGGTGGACGCGCGCGAGCCAACCGACCCCGGCGCGCGCGAGCTCAGCATCGAGGTGATGAACGTCCGCTGGGCAGCGCCCGACGGTGGCTTCGCCGTGCTGGAGGCCGTGACCGACCGCGGCGACAGCGTCATGCTCACCGGCCCGCTCGGCCACCTGCAGGAGGGCGAGACGGCCGACGTCGGCGGCAGCTTCCGCCGCCACGCCAAGCACGGCTGGCAGTTCCACGCCGAGCAGGTGCGCACCCGCGAGCCGGTCAGCGACACCGCGCTGCTGGCCTACCTGGGGTCGGTCAAGCACATCGGCCTCGCGGGGGCGCGGTTCCTGTTGAACCGGCACGGGCCGGAGGTCCTCGGGATCATCGACCGCGATCCCGCTGGCCGCCTGCGCGAGGTGCCGGGCATCGGCGCGCGCAAGGTGAAGGCCGCGGCTCGTTCCTGGGAGGAGCAGGGCGCGCTGCGGGCCGTCCGCCTGTTCCTCTCCGAGCACGGCGTCCCGGCCGCCGTTGCCGCGCGCGTGTACCGGGCCTACGGCGCCGGGACGATCGAGCTGCTCCAGCAGGACCCCTACGCGATGACCGAGCTCGAGGGCATCGGGTTCGTGACCGCCGACGCGCTGGCCCGCGCGCTGGGCACGCCCCCCGACGCGCCGGGGCGCCTTGACGCCGGGATCCTGCACGCCCTGCACGAGGCGGAGTCCGACGGCCACTGCCACCTCCCCCGGGCCGAGCTGGTGACACGCGCGCGGAGACTGCTGGGCGCCGACGTCGAGCACCGCATCGGCCTCCTCGAGGCCGGTGGCCGCGTCGCCGTCGAGGAGGACCGCGTAAGCGACGCGCGGCTGGACGCGATCGAGCGCCGGCTGGCCCGGACGGCCCGCGAGCTGCTCGACGCGGAGCCGTCTTTGAAGGTCGGGGCGGCCGAGCGGCCGGTCGAAGGCGCGTTCGTCCCCACCGAGGCCCAGTGGGCGGTCGTCGAGCAGGTGCTCGCGCGGCGCCTGTCGATCCTCACGGGCGGCCCCGGGGTCGGGAAGTCGGCCTCCATGCGTGCGCTGGTCGAGCTGCTCCACGGCGCTCGGCGCACGGTGAAGCTGTGCGCGCCGACGGGCAAGGCGGCGCGCCGCCTCGGCGAGCTGACGGGCGCGGAGGCCACGACGATCCACCGCCTGCTCGAGTACGTCCCCGGCGAGGGCTTCGCGCGAGACGCCGCGCAGCCGATCGAGGGCGCCGACGTGCTGATCGTCGACGAGGCGTCGATGCTGTCGGTCCGCCTGGCCGACGCGCTGCTGCAGGCCGTGGGCCCCCGCACCCACGTGCTGCTGGTCGGCGACGTCGACCAGCTGGCCCCCGTCGGCCCGGGCCGCGTGCTCGAGGACCTGCTGGACTCGGGCGAGGTCCCGTCGGTCCGCCTGACCGAGATCTTCCGCCAGGCCGCGCGCTCGATGATCGTCCGCGCCGCCCACGCGGTCAACCGCGGCGAGTACCCACCGACCGTCCCGGGCGAGGGCGACGTCCGCGACTTCTTCGTCGTCGCCCGCGAGTCAGCGACCGCGATCTTCGACGAGGTCTGCGACCTGGCGGCCCGCCGCCTGCCGTCGCACTACGGGCTGGACCCGGTGGCCGACGTCCAGGTCCTCGCACCGATGCACAAGGGACCGGTCGGCATCGACGCGTTCAACGCCGAGCTGCGCGCGCGCCTGAACCCCGACGGCGCCGCGGTGCCGGGCACCCCGTTCCGCCTGCAGGACCGGTTGATGCAGCTCAAGAACAACCACGAGCGGAAGTTCTTCAACGGCGAGATCGGGGTGCTCGTGGCGTTCGATGCCGAGGAGAGCACGGTGATCCTCGCCTGCGACGACGGGCGGCGGTTGACGCTTGACGTCAGCGAGCTCGGCACGCTGCGGCTCGCGCACGCGGCGTCGGTGCACAAGCTGCAGGGCAGCTCGGCGCGGGCGATCGTGATGCCCGTGTTCAGCGGCCACCAGATGATGCTCACGCGGAACCTCGTCTACACGGGGATCAGCCGCGGGGAGAGCGTCGTCGTACTCGTAGGACACCCGGAGGCGCTGGCGGGGGCGCTGGGGCGGCGCGATGCACAGCGGCGCTACACGCGGCTGGCGCAGCGGGTGACGGGCGGGCGGCAGCGGTGATCCACGCGCTGCCGTCATCGGCGTGCGCGTCGGGCGCACCGCTCCTGCCGGCTATCAGGCACCGGTTGGAATGCTACATCCGTGCTACGGTTGTAGCAATGGCTGAGATAGCTGCGCGCGAGCTGCGCAACCACACCGCTGATGTACTCCGCCGCGTGGAGGCGGGCGAGCAGGTGACGATCACCTCTCGCGGTCGTCCGGTGGCGCAGCTGGTTGCCGTGCGAGCCCCGCGGCGCCGGCCTATCGCCAGCGCCGAGCTGGTTCGGCGTCTCGGCGCAACACAAGCCGATCCCGGACTGCGTCGGGAGCTTTCCGTCCTGGCCGGTGACAGCACCGACGATCTCGGGCCCATCGGCTGATGGACCCCGGTACCCGGGGACTGCTCGACACAAGCGTGTTCATCGCCGTGGAGTCTGAGCGCGCTATCGACCAGCTCCTGCTGCCCGACGAGAGCGTCGTGTGTCCGGTCACGATCGCCGAGCTGCAGGTCGGCGTCCTGGCCGCCGCCGACCTCGAGATCCGGGCACGGCGCCTGGCGACACTTGAATCGATCGCCGACGTCGAGGTCGTCGCGATCGACGCCGACGTCGCGGCGCAGTGGTCCCGTCTGCGCGTTCAACTGGCTCAGACCGGTCGGCGAATGAACGCCAACGACCTCTGGATCGCTGCGACTGCGGCCGCCAACGGCTTACCGATCGTCACCCAGGATGACGACTTCGGTGCCCTCGACGGGGTCGCGGGAGTCGAGATCATCCGCGTGTGAGGAAAACCCAATTCCGCGCCGGCGACCTCCATCCGCTCTGACAATGCGCGACGGCACGCTGACTGAACCTGCAGGCGTTCGAAGATCCGGACCACCGCGGCAGCGTGGCCGCCCTCGCCCCGCGGCACTGGCTGCGCGCACACGCCGCGACGACGTGACGGGCGCCGCCGCTCAGCCCGACGGCACCGCGACGTCGACGGTCTGTCCGCCGAACCCGTTCTTCTGGTCGCGACCTTCGACGGTGATCTTGTCGATGCCGTCGGGGATGATCAGCGCGTCCTGAGTGCGAGTGAAGGGCTGTTCGTCGGCGTGACCGTGGGCGAGGGAGTGCTTGCCGAGCACCCGCTTGGTGCCCGCCGCGAGCACGCGCCAACCGTCGGCGTAGCGGTCGGGCGTGTCGTACGGACTGGAGACCGTCACGTCGAGTTTGTATCCCCCGCTCGCCGCCGGTGTGAGCGTCGCCGCCTTGATGTCCGGGAAGCGGGTCCCGCCGGACGCGGACTTGGTGGCGGGCGCTGTTGACGCTGACGGTGCATCGGCCGCGCTCCCGCCGCTCGGCGCGGTGCCGTTGTCGTTGGAGCCTCCGCACCCCGCGATCAGCGCGGCGACGGACAGGATGGCGAGGACCGGGGGTCTCATGACCGGTTCCTACCCCCGGAGCGCGCAACCACGCACCGCTGAACGCTCGCCGTCCGGTGGCCCTGCGGACGTAGTGGGCCTGCCCCAAGTTGTCGATGAACCCCGGGTGCGTCGGCTCCCACCCCAGCCGCTCGCGGGTGAGCGCACTCGACGGCCCGGACATCGAGCGCGGCGAAGCCCGCAATCGACCCGCAGTAAGAAGGTCTTTCAGAATGAAGGTTATGTCGCCTGGATCTTGAAGTTCGGGGCAGTGTTCCCGATGGTTGGAGGTCGTGGAGGTGCCTTCTCGCTTCGAGATTCGTGACGAGCTGTGGCTGGAGATCGAGCCGTTGATCCCGGTCCGCGCGCGCCGCTTTCGCCATCCCGGCCGGAAGCCCATCAGCGACCGCCTGGCGCTCAACGGGATCTTGCACGTGCTGCACACCGGGATCGCCTGGGAGGACCTGCCCCAGGAGTACGGCTACGGCTCCGGGGTGACGTGTTGGCGACGCCTGCGCGTATGGCAGCGAGCCGGTGTCTGGGACGCCCTGCATCAGCAACTGTTGGTCAAGCTCAACACGGCCGGCAAGATCGATTGGTCGCGCGCCGCGGTCGACGCCAGCCATATCCGTGCTCTTTTGGGGGGCTCCTGACGGGGCCATCTCCGGTCGATCGCGCCCGCAGCGGCTCAAAGCACCATCTTCTCGTCGACGCCAGCGGCATCCCGTTGGCCGTCTCGTTGACCGGCGGCAACCGAAACGACATCACGCAACTGATCCCGCTGCTGCAAGACCTCCATGCCCGGCCGATCCCCGGCAAGATTGGGCGCCCCAGACAGAAGCCCGACCTGGTCCTCGCCGACCGCGGCTATGACCACGACAAGTACCGCCGATTGCTCTGGGAGCGAGGCGTCAAACCCGTCATCGCCAGACGCGGCGTCGAGCACGGCTCCCACCTCGGACGCGAACGCTGGGTCGTCGAGCGCGGCTTCGCGCACCTCCACAACTTCCGACGCCTCAGAACCCGCTACGAACGCGACCCCGAGATGCACGTCGCCTTCCTCAAGCTCGCCTGCTCGATCCTCTGCTGGCGACGCCTCCAGTCATTCTGAAAGACCTTCTAAGCGCAAGACCGCGTCACGGATCCGGTTGGCGCTCGTCATCGTCCTTCAGCGTGTCCGTGAAGCGACGCGGCACACGCGGCGCCGCTGGCCCGGCAGCGCCCTCCTGCTCCCACAGCGTGATGACGACCACCTCCGCCGACTCGCGCTCGCGGCGGCATACGAACACGACCGCCCGGTCAACGAGGTCGCGGACGTAGAGCGAGCCTCGTGCGCCCGTCGCCCCCGGCGGCGGCTCCTCCGACACCCGTCCCGCATCCCACGCCCGAGCCACCCGGCGCACGATCTCGGGCTTGACATCGACCTCCCCACTCCGCCCCCCCACCCGCTGGCGGAAGCGTTCCGCCGCGTGGTCGGTCACCGCGATGAGGACGCTCACAGGGGCTTGACGTAGCGCACCGCTGGCGCCCAGCCGCTGGGGTCCTCGGCGATCGCGCCGTCGGTGCTCCAGCCGTGGCGCTCGTAGAACGCGCGGGCCAGGCCGTTGGCCGCGAAGACCAGTAGCTCGCCGTGGGCGAAGCCGCCCTCGCGCAGCGCCCCTTCGCCGTGGGTCAGCAGCCCCGAGCCAAGGCCCGCGCCCTGCGCCGCGGGTTCGACGTGGAGGTTGCGTACCCGCGCGCGCTCCAGCGCGCAGAGGCCGAAGATGCGCCCGTCGGTCTCCGCAACGAAGGTTGGGCCGAGGGCCTCGGGCCCGAGCCAGCGCTGCCACTTCTCCACGAACTCGTCGACCGTCACCGCCGCCAGGACCTCGCCCGGAACGATGTCCGGGTAGGCATGGTGGAAGCTGCGCACGTGCAGCTCCGCGAGCGCTGCCGCGTCGGTGGCCGTGGCGGCCCGGATCACGCCGGGAACAGCAGGTGCTCGAGGCCGACCAGCGGCGACTCCTCCAGGGACCCCACCCGGCGCACCGCCAGCAGCACACCCGGCATGAACGACGTCCGGTCCAGGGAGTCGTGGCGCATCGTCAGCGTCTGGCCGACGTCGCCGAGGATGACCTCCTGGTGGGCGACGAGGCCCGGCAGGCGGACGGAGTGGATCGGCACGTCGCCCTGCATCAGCTCCGCCGTCCGGGCCGCCGTGCCCGACGGGGCGTCGAGCTTCGCCGCACGGTGGAGCTCGACGATCTCCGCCGCCTCCATGTGCCGCGACGCCTCGGCGGCGAAGCGCATCATCAGCACGGCGCCGATCGCGAAGTTCGGGGCGATGAAGACGTTGGCGCCCGACGCGCTCGACAGCGGCTCCAGGTCGAAGCCCGTCGTGCCCATGACGACGTGCACACCGGCGTCCAAGCACGCCAGCGCGTTCTCCAAGGCGGTGTCGGGCCGTGTGAAGTCGACGACCACGTCGACGTCGCCGAGGATCGAGGCCAGCGACACATCCAGGGCGGGATCGGCACGGCCGGCGAGAACGAGATCGTCGGCCTCCTCCACCGCGGTGCACACCGCCTCCCCCATCCGGCCGGCCGCGCCGGCAACGCCGACGCGGATCATGCTGCGACGGCGGTCAAGGCGTCACGGAACAGCGCTTCGTCGCGGCCGATGCCCGCCACGCTCAGCGCCTCCGCGGCGAACAGCTCGACGGCCAAAGCGCGAAGGTCCTCCACCGTCACCGCGTCGATCCGCGCCATCACCTCGTCGATGCTGAGGATCGGAAGGCCCGCCAGCACCGAGCCGCCGAGGCGGCCCATGCGGGCGCCCGTCGACTCGAGCCCGAGCACCATCCGGCCCTTGACGTTCTCCTTGGACCGTGCGAGCTCCTCAGCCGACGCCGGGTCGTCACGGAACCGCGCCAGCTCCGCACCGATGACCTCCAGCGCCGTCGCCAGGTTGTCCGGCCGCGTCCCCACGTAAAGCCCGACCTCCCCCGTCCCGGCGAACAGCTGCTGGAAGGAGAAGACGTTGTAGGCCAGGCCGCGCTTCTCGCGCACCTCCTGGAAGAGCCGCGAGGAGGACGTGCCGCCAAGGACGTTGTCGAGCACGCGCAGCGCGAAGCGGCGGTCGTCGTCGCGGGCGATGCCCGGGCCGCCGAGGCACACGTGGTACTGCTCGGCTTCCTTGCGCTCGACGAACGCGGTGCGGCGCGAGAACTCGACCACCGACGACTCCGGCAGCGACACCGCACCCCCCGTCGGGTCGGCAGCGTCCACCATCGCCACCAGCGCGTCGTGGTCGATTGACCCCGCCGCCGCCACGACGATGTTCGTGGGTGCGTAGCGCCCCCCGTGGAACGACGCCAGACCGGCCGCCGGCGTCCCGGAGATCACCGACGCGTGCCCGATCACCGCGCGGCCCAGGGGATGCGAGCCGAAGACCGCGCCGCCGAGCAGGTCGAAGACCTTGTCCTGCGGGTCGTCCTCGTACATCGCGATCTCCTCCAGGACGATCTCGCGCTCCTGGTCGAGGTCCTCCTGGGCGAAGCGCGGGCGCCAGACCATGTCGGACATCACGTCGAAGGCCTTCTCGAGGTGCACGTCCAGGACCCGCGAGTAGACCGACGTCGACTCCTTGCCGGTCCCCGCGTTGATCTCGGCGCCCATGCCGTCGAAGATCTGGTCGATCTCCAGCGACGTGTAGCGCGACGCGCCGCGGAAGAGCATGTGCTCGACCAGGTGCGACAGGCCGGCCTGCTCCTCGCTCTCGGCCGACGACCCCGTCCCGATGAAGAACCCGAGCGCCGCGGACCGTACGGAGTCCATCGACTCCGTGACGACCCGGACGCCCGAGCTCAGCTCGGTCAGGCGGTGCTTCTGCTCCAACTCAGTCGCGGCGCGGGCGACCGGAGCCGCGCGGGCCCCCGCCGTTGCCACCCTCGCGGCGGGGACCGCGGTCGCCGCGATCACGGCCGCCACCGCCACCGCCACCGCCACCGCCCGAGGAGGCGCCGGCCGCAGCCAGCTCCTCGACGGTCTTGCCCTTGACCGAGGGGTCCTCGGCCATGCGCAGCCCGATGCGGCCGCGCTCGCGGTCGACCTCGAACACGCGCACGCTGATCTCGTCGCCCTTGTTGAGGACGTCCTCGACCGCGTCGACGCGCTGACCGGGTGACACGTTGGAGATGTGCAGAAGGCCGTCGGTGCCCTTGGCGAGCTCGACGAACGCGCCGAACGTGGTCGTCTTGACGACCTTCGCCGTGGGGAACTCGTCGCCGACCGCGACCTCCTTGGTCATCATCCGGATCCGGTCGGCGAGCGCCTCGCCCAGCTCCCCGTTGGAGGAGTAGACGAGCACCTGGCCCTCGTCGTTGACGTCGATCTGGGACTCGAACTCCTCGCTCAGGCCGCGAATGGTCTCGCCGCCCTTGCCGATCAGCAGGCCGATCTTGTCCGGCTCGATCTGCACGGTGAGGATGCGCGGGGCGAACGGCGACAGCTCGGTGCGGGGTGCGTCGATGACCTTCGCCATCTGCCCGAGGATGTCGGTCCGCGCGTCCTTGGCCTGCGACAGCGCGTCGCGCAGGATGTCGAACGTCACGCCCGTGATCTTGATGTCCATCTGTAGGGCGGTGATGCCCGCCTCGGTGCCGGCGACTTTGAAGTCCATGTCGCCGAGGTGATCCTCGACGCCGGCGATGTCGGTGAGGACGGTGTAGTCGTCGCCCTCCTTGATCAGGCCCATGGCGATGCCGGCGACCGGCGCTTTGATCGGCACGCCCGCGTCCATCAGCGACAGCGACGAACCGCAGACCGACGCCATCGAAGAGGACCCGTTGGACTCGAGGATGTCCGACACGACACGAATCGTGTACGGGAACTCCTCGGTCGACGGGATGACCGGGACGAGCGCGCGCTCGGCGAGCGCGCCGTGGCCGATGTCACGCCGCTTCGGGCCGCGCATGAAGCCCGCCTCCCCGACCGAGAACGGCGGGAAGTTGTAGTGGTGGAAGTAGTACTTCTTGGTCTCCAGGCCGAGGGTGTCGAGGCGCATCTCGTCCTTCAGCGTGCCGAGCGCCGCAGCCGAGAAGGCCTGCGTCTGACCGCGCTGGAAGAGCGCCGAGCCGTGCACCCGCGGGGCGAGCGACACGTCGATGGCGATCGGGCGGATCTCCTTCTCCGCGCGGCCGTCCGGGCGCTTCTTGTGGACCGCGATCCGCTGGCGGATCGTCTGCTTCTCGAGCTTGGCGAAGGCTGACGCCGCGGTCGCGCCCTCGTCGTCACCTGCGTACTGCTCGACGATCTCAGCCTCGACGGCCTTGGTCGCGAGCTGGCGCTCGAGCTTGTCCTCCACCTGCGTGGCCTCGTCGAGCTTGGCCTGGTGGGAGTCCTGGATCTGCTTGATCAGGCCCTCGTCGATGACCGGAGCCTCGATGACCAGCTTCTCCTTGCCGGCCTTCTCGGCGAGCTCACGCTGAGCGCCGCACAGCTTCTTGATCGCGTCATGGGCGATGTCCAGCGCGTCGAGGATCTCCGCTTCGGAGATCTCGTTGGCGCCGGCCTCGACCATGAGGATCGCCTCCTCGGTGCCGGCCACGACGAGGTCGAGGTCGGTCTCCTCAAGGAGCGACTCCTCCGGCGGGTTGACGACGAAGTTGCCGTCGATCTTGCCCACGCGCACGGCGCCGACCGGGGTCGGCAGCGGGACGGGCGAGAGCATCAGCGCCGCGGAGGCGCCGTTCATCGCGAGGATGTCGTACGGGTGGACGTGGTCCACCGAGAGCGGGATCGAGACGAGCTGCGTCTCGAAGTGCCAGCCCTTGGGGAACAGCGGCCGCAGGGGCCGGTCGATCATGCGGGCGGTGAGGGTGCCCTTCTCGCCGCTGCGACCCTCGCGCTTGAAGAACGAGCCCGGGATCTTGCCCGTGGCGTACATCCGCTCCTCGACGTCGACGGTGAGCGGGAGGAAGTCCACGTCGCGCAGGTTGCCGACGGTGGCGGTCCCGAGGACCATGGTGTCGCCCTGGCGGACGACGACGGCTCCGGAGGCCTGCTTGGCGAGCTTGCCGGTCTCGAAGGTGATCTCGGACCCGGCGATCTCGACGGAGACCGTGGTGACGGTTGCGTCACTCATATGTTGTGCGTCCCTTCTGGCGGGGCCCATCTTGATCGGCGCCCGCGAGCTTAGATGTCTTGCGTACCCGGCCATCGTAGCCGGGCGAGCAGATCGGCGTCCGGCGGTCCGGCGTGCGCCTCGCCGGCGACGAACAGCGTCGGCGTGGCCGTGGCACCGGCCCGCAGTGCCTCGCGGACGTCGCTCGCCACGCGGGCGGCAATGGCGTCGGAGCGCCGGTCGGCCTCGAAGCGCTCGAGGTCGAGCCCAAGGTCCTGCACCCGCTGCCACACGTGGGGATCGTCGATGCGGCCTGGGTCGGCGTAGAGGGCGTCGTGCATCGCCCAGAACGCGTCCTGGGCCCCGGCGGCCTCGGCGACGCAGGCAAGCGCGACGGCCCGCGGGTGCTTGGCCCGCAGCGCGAGGTGGCGGAAGACGACGCGGACCGGCTCCCCACGCAGACGCTCGTGCGCAACGACGCAGCGCGGGCAGGCGAAGTCCCCGTAGACGAAGACCGGCGGGGCGCCGGCCGGCCCGCGTACGTGGTCCTCGTCGCGGAGCTCCGGCACCGGCGCCGAGGACAGGTCGGTCATCCCGCGCAGGCTACGGGGCCGTAGACCCCGCATGCACACCCATGTCCTGCACCACGAGCAGCGCCTGCCCGGGTCCCCCGCCGAGGTCTTCCCCTTCTTCGGCGACGCCCGCAACCTCGAGGCCATCACGCCGCCGCTGTTGCGCTTCGAGGTCATCACCCCCGGGCCGATCACCATGCAGGTCGGGACGATCATCCAGTACCGCCTGCGCGTGCACGGGGTGCGCGTCGGGTGGACGACGTCGATCCAGGAGTGGGAGCCGGGCGTGCGCTTCGTCGACTGCCAGATCCGCGGGCCCTACGTGCTGTGGCACCACACCCACACCTTCGAGGACGACGGGGCCGGCGGGACTCTGATGACCGACACCGTCCGTTACGCGCTGCCGTTCGGCCCGCTCGGCGAGCTGGCCCACCGTGCGATCGTGCAGCGCGACCTCGAGGCGATCTTCGCGTTCCGGGCGGAGAAGGTGCCGGAGCTGCTGGTCGCGCAGGCGCGCGGGGTGGCCGCCTAACTGCGGGATCGCCACAGGTGCTGGCCGCGCAGTCGCGCGGGGTGGCCGCGTGACTGCGGGGCCGCACCACCGCCCTGGGCGAGCACGGTGCGCAGCTCGCCGAGGACGACAGCCGGTGTAGAGAACACGTCGTCGTAGGTGTAGCGGCGGAAGTCGTCGCCGCGGGCTCGCGCTTCGCGCTCCCTTCGGGTCCTGGGTCCAGGCGTGGCGCGAGGCGTGGTAGCGGTAACCGTCGAGTTCGACGGTGAGGCGGTGCTCGGGCCAGCGGCAGTCCACGCGGCGGCCGCCGGCGGGCTTGTTCGTGAGCGGGGTTGGGAGGCCGTCGAGTTTCAAAAGATCGACGAAGGACCGCTCGAGCACGCTGAGGGTCACCGGGACATCGCCGAGCAGGACAGTCATCAGCATGGGGGCGCCCGGACTCTTGGGGCGGCGGGCCAGCACGGCCTTGACGTGCGCGGGGGTCGTGCGGTGGCGCACGCCTGCTTCGTGGCAGGCGCGGGCGAGGTCCTCCGCGTTCAGGACGCCCGCGAGGTCGACCAGCGTGCGCGGCACGGTGGTCGTCGGGATCGCGCGCCATCTTGTGATGTCCCTGGGGTCGGTGAGGCGATGGCGCCTGGTGTTCACCCCCGGGATCCGTCGCTGCAACGGGGTTGCCACCTCGGCGGCCAGGGGCTGACGTTTGATCAACCCGAGCAGGTGCCCCGCCGAGCGTGTCCGTAAGTAGGCCCCCCTCCCACCGGCGAGGACGGCCGCGAGTAGGTCGGCATCGACGGAGGGCGCCTGGTGACCGACGCGGTACACGCCGCGATGAACCCTGATCAGCGCCCCCTTCACGAGGCGACGCTCGATCTCCCTGGCCGTCAGGCCGGCGGCCATGAGCTGCGCTCGCGTCACCACGCCGTGCTGCGCCGACGCCAGGTCGGCCACCACCTCACCATTTGTCCTACCTGGACCCCCCATACGGGGTGCTAGGTAGGACGAACCCGAGATCCGCCCCCCGGGGCGGGGACCGGGAAGCGCTAGGCCGCGAGGCCGTCGAAGATCAGGTTCGCCCCGGGCAGGTCCCCGGGCGAGTCGGCCAGGTGCGACCACTGCACGACGGCGTCCGGGCCGACGATGACCAGTGCGCGGTTGGACATCCCCGCCGCCTCGAAGTACGCGCCGAAGGTGCGCGACGCCTCACCCTTGGGCTCGAAGTCCGACAGCTGCTCGATGGAGACGCCCAGCTTCTCCTTGAAGGCGGCCTGCGAGTACGACGCGTCGCACGAGACGCCGTAGAGCGTGGCGCCCTGCGTGGCGAAGTCCTCGAGAGCCTCCTCGTAGACCTGGAACTGGTCGGTGCAGACCGGGCTGAAGGCGAAGGGGTAGAAGACCAGGACGGTGGTCTTCCCCTCGAGGTCGGCGCGGGTGAAGTCCTCGCCCTCATAGGTCTTCAGCGTGAAGTCGGGCACCGGGGTGCCGGGGGCGATGATGGCCACGAGGAGGGCCCGGCGCTAGCGGCGCAGGCCGAGCTCACGAATGAGCTCGCGGTATCCGTCGAGATCGGAGCGCTGCAGGTAGTTCAGCAGGCGCCGGCGCTGCCCGACGAGCATCAGCAGGCCACGACGCGAGTGGTGGTCGGCCTTGTGCTCGCGCAGGTGCTCGGTGAGCATGTTGATGCGCTCGGTGAGCAGGGCGACTTGGACGCGGGTGTTGCCCGTGTCCTTCTCGCTGACGCCGTACTGGGTGACGATCTCCTGCGTGCGCTCTGCGGTAAGGGTGCTCATGTGCGGCGGCGAACGGTAGCAAAGGCCCTGGTGGCCTCCACGTCGGCGTCCATCTGGGCCACGAGCGCCTCGGCCGAGTCGAAGCGGCGCTCGCCGCGCAGGCGCTTGAGGAACTCGATCGCGATCGTCTGCCCGTAGAGGTCGCCGTCGAAGTCGACCAGGAACGCCTCGATCAGCTCGCCGCGCCCCGTGACGAAGGTGGGCCGCACACCGACGTTCGTCGCCGCGAGGTGCTCACCGACACGGCAGGCGTACACCCCGTGGCCGGGGACGACGAAGCCCTTGACCGGCACGACGTTGGCCGTCGGGTACCCGAGGGTCCGCCCCCGCTTGTCGCCGTGGGCGACCTCGCCGCGGATAACGAAGGGAGCGCCGAGCAACCGCCCCGCGTAGTCGACCGCGCCGCCGAGGACCAGTCCGCGGATGTGGCTCGAGCTGACGATCTCGCCGTCGAGCTCCAGCAGCGGGACGACGCGCGTCTCGAACCGCGGGTCGTCGCGCAGAAGGTCCGCGTCCCCCTGGGCCTTCCAGCCGAAACGGAAGTTCTCCCCCACGCTGACGTGCTCGGCGCCGAGCCCGCCGACGAGGACGTCGTCGACGAAGTCCTGGGCGCTGCGGTGCGCGAAGCTCTCGTCGAACGGGATCACGACCATCTCCTGCACGCCGAGGGAAGCCACGAGCTCGGCCTTGCGGTCGAGGTCGGTCAGCAGCCGGGGCGCCGCCTCCGGCGCGATGACCGACACGGGATGCGGGTCGAAGGTCAGGACGGTGTCGGCGCCGCGGATGACCTCGCGGTGGCCGACGTGGACCCCGTCGAACGTGCCGACGGCGACGCGTCGCGCGCGTGGCTCGGCGTCGGGCAGGCGGGTGACCTTCACCCGCGGAAGCCTACGACGGGCCCCGCTGCGCCGCCTTGGGCCCCGGGAAGCCGGTCAGCCCCCGGCGGACTTCGGGATGCGAACCGTGGTCGCGGAACCGCGTGACGACGGCGCGCGGCGGCGTCGCGCGCCTGCCGGCCCGTCCTGGCCGACACGCTGAGGCGAAACGAGGCCCGGACTCGGCGTCGAGCTCCCGGTCACGTTGCCACCCCTGCTGCCCACGGTGGGGCGCGATGGCACTGCAGGATGCGCAGGCCGGGTCCCGACGGAGCCCGGATGGCCCGCGGACCGCCCCCCGGCCGCACCCTGTCCCTTGCGAGATGCCGCGGGGCTCCGGCCTCGCGCGCCCGCCGGCCCCTGCGAACGCTTCGCGTGTCGGCCCCCCGTCGCCGACGACGCCGGCGCCGGTCGCGCCTTCGCAGACCGACCGGGCCGTCCCGCCACACTGCGGTCCAGGGCGGTCACGGCATTGCGCTCCGCGGGCGTGATGCTCGCCGGCGCCACCGCGGGCGCCACGGGCTGCACGCGACGTTCAGCCGGCGGCGCCGTGCGCGTCGGACCATCCGCACGCTGGACGGCCACCCCGGCTCCGAGCGCTCCGCCGCTGATCATCACGGCAACGGCCACCTTGACCGCAACACCCGACGCAACGCCCGAGACGCCCATCGCTCCGGTCATGCCTGCGCCGGCCCCGTGGCCCGCGATCGCCGCTCCCCCGGCTGCGCCGCCGGCACCGACTGCTCCGGTGGCCGCCGCGCCCGTCCCCGAAGCCAGGATCGAAGTGAGGATCCCGTGCTTCAGCGCAACCGACGGGATCACCGGCAGGATCAGCCCGAGCGCGGCCCGCTGACGGCTCACCTCGGCCTCGAACGCCGTGCACGCGCTGCACACGGCCACGTGCCGGCGCAGCGAGGAACGGCGTAGGGAGCCACCGCGGAGCGTCGCGAGCTGGGCCTGGATCTCGGTGCAGTCGGCCCCGCGTGCCTCGCGGGCGCCCAGCAACGACTTGCGAGCCTGGAAGACCAACGCCTTCACCCTCTCCGTGCGAACGCCGAGGGCGACGGCGATCTCGTCGTGGGACAGGTCGCCGAGCTCGGCCAGCACGAGCGCCGCGCGCTCGTCGTCGGGCAGCGCCTGGACGTCACCGAGGATGTCCTTGAGGTCCTGCCGGCGCTCGACCTCGGTCGCGATAGCGAGGCCGTCGGTCGAAGGCTCGGCGACTGTGTCGAGGTCGACGGTTGCGCGGCGGTCGCGCAACGTCGACAGGCAGCGGTTGCGGGCGATGGCGTAGAGCCAGGGCTTGAGCTGGATGGCGCGGTCATCGCGCAGCAGCTGGCCGTGGGCCGAGATGAAGACCTGCTGCAGTGCATCCTCGGCCTCCTCGCGGGTTCCCAGCATGTGGCGGCAGAAGGCCAGCAGCTGGCGGTGGTAACGGTCGTAGATCTCCTCGAAGCAGCGCTCGTCGCCGCTGCGCACACGGGCCACCAGCCGCTCGTCGCCACAGCGTCGCAGGCGCCAGGGTGCGCCGCGCGGTGTGGGGTGCGAAAGGGTGGCTGCCTCCATCGGGTGATCGTGGCACGGCGACGGGACGGCGGCGCCAGGCCGCCGTCCCTGCGTGTCGTTGGTGCTGCGACTAGGACTGCGTGGCGGGGGTGCTGTCCTGCTCCTGCTCCTGCTCGTCACGGTCGTCCGCCTTGGCCTTGGCCTTGGTGGAGACGCACTTGCCGAACGCGTTCTTGGCCTTGAAGGAGGCGGGGTCGGCCTTGCGCTGCGCCTTGCACGACTTGGCGGCGTTGACCTCGTCCGAGACCTCGGTCTTGACCTCCTTGGCCTCCTCGGCCTTCGCCTTGGAGGAGACGCACTTGCCGTGGGCGTTGGCACCCTTCTTGCCAGTGCCGTACTTCGTCCGGAAGGCGGCGGGGTTCGCGGCCTCCTCGGCCTTGCACTGCTTGGACGCGTTGGTCTTGGCCGCCTCGCCCGCAGCCTCCGTCTTGGCCGAGCGCTTGGAGACGCACTTGCCGAAGGCGTTCCTGCGGTTGGCGTTGGTGCCGTAGGTCAGCGCGAAGGTGGCCTTGCCCATCTGCGTCCGCTGCGTCTTGCACTGCTGCGAGGCCGACGGGGTCGTGGTGGGCGCCGGGTCCTCGGCGAGGGCCGGGGCGGCAGCCGTGAAGGCGAGCGCGCCGGTCAGGGAGATCATCGTGAGTGTCTTCATGGTGTCTGGAACACGCCGGCGGGCCGAAGGTTGAGAGGTGACGTGGAAGGTTTCGGCGTCAGGCCCGGAAGCCGACGACGGGCTTGAGCAGCGCGCCATCGCGCGGCTCGGCGATGGCGATCACCCCGTCCCCGTCGACCAGCAGCACCTCCGGGGCGTCGCCCTGCCCCGGCACCGCCACCCCGTGGGCCGCGCGCCGGGCGTCCTCCCCTGCCAGCACGACGCGCGGCATGAAGCTCAGAGCCTGCTCCAGCCCGATCAGCCGCGAACCATCCACGTCGGCCGGTGAGAGCGCATCCGCGACGCGAAACGGGCCGATCGAGGTGCGTCGCAGCGTCGCGCAGTACGCATCGCCCAGATCGGCGATCAGCACCCGCACGTAGGTTCCGGCCGAGCACTCGATCGCGAAGGTCGCGGCGCGGTCGCCGTCGCGCGCCAGCTGCTCGAAGCGGTGCACGATCACCTTGCGGGGCGCGATCTCGAAGCTCTCCCCTGCCCGCGCGCGGTCGTAGGCTCGGCGCCCGTCGACCTTCACCGCGCTGAAGGCGGGCGGGCGCTGGAGGAACGTGCCCACGGGCAGGGGCGGCGGGTCGGGCGGGATCCGGCCGGTCGCCGTGACCTCCCCCTCCGGGTCACCGGTGGTGGAGGTCGCCCCCAGCACCGCTTCGGTCAGGTAGGCCTTCGGCAGCGCCATCAGATGGCGCTGCACGCGCGTGGCTCGGCCGACCAACACGAGCAGGAGCCCGGTCGCGAACGGGTCGAGCGTCCCGGCGTGCCCGACCTTGACGCCCCGGCCCACCACCCGCCGTACCCCGGCCACGACGTCGTGCGAGGTCTTCCCGGTGGGCTTGTCGACCAGGAGGACGCCGTCCATCGGCGTCATCATGGCCCACGGCTACCGAGCTCGGCCCACGAAGGACGCGCTGGAGGTGACGCGGACCGTCGTGGAGCCCGCCGAGAGGCGACCGACCACGGTGTAGCGGCGCGCCGTGGCCGGCACGCGCACGAGCTGCCGCCCCGCGCCGGTCAGCTCGAGGTACACCCGCTTGGTCCCCTTCGGCAGGCCACGAACCTCGAGGAAGCGCCGGCAGCAGCGCGTCAGGCCGGGCGTCAGCGTGACCCTCAGCGCTCCGCGGCGCGCGAGCGTGGCACCGGTGCGTGGGACGCGCAGCGCGACGACGCGGAACGGGTGCGCCGCCCTGGACCCAAAGAGCCGCACCCGGCCGGCCGCGCGGCCGCGGACGGCCGCCGGCAGCGCGGTGACCACCCCGGCCGCCGCCAGGGCGTCGACGCGGTCGAGGTCCGGCGCCGTGCCCGACTCCTCGGCCTCGGCGCTCCAGACGAAGCGCGGAGGGTTGAGGTCCGCGCGCGCGGGCGGGAACGCGCTGAATCCCGCCGGCCGGCAGTCGGTGGCCGTGAGCGGGAACTCGACGCTCTGCGCAGGCCCTGCGGCGAACACCACGGTGACCCGCACGGTGTGGCTCCCCGCGGGGATCCTCCTCGAGCCCGAGACGCCGGCCCAGGTGAAGTTCGGGGTGGGATCGACGCGGACCGTGCGACCGTCCAGCGCCCACTCCACGCGGGCGATGCGGTCGAAGTCCGCCTCGCTGCCGCGGACGTCGAAGCGGAAGAACAGCCGCGTGCGCGGCAGCAGCCCGTTGTACGGATCGCGGGCGACGAGGGTCGTGGTGCCCAGCGGGTACTCGGCGGGTGCGCGCACCCCGACGGCGAAGAGGGGGCAGTGGGGACGCTGCGGAGCGCCGGCGCCCGACGCCGTCGCCGGCAGGACGTACAGCACGAGGACGACGAGCATCAGGAGACGAGGGCGCATACCTCCCTCAACGCCCCGGCCGGCCGAAGGTTCCGCGAGCGGCGCTACAGCTGCGCGGCGAGCTGCTCGCGCAGGAACGCGACGAGGTCGGCGTCCGACAGGTTCGTGCTGAAGCCCGCGGCCTGCCGGTGCCCGCCGCCGCCGCCGGCCCGGGCGATCGCGCTGACGTCGATCGTCCCGTCGGTCGAGCGCAGCGAGACCTTCTTGCGCACCGCCCCGTCGGCCAGGCCCGCCGGCTGGGTGACCAGCTCGCGGGCGAACGCCGCGACCTTCGTGCCCTCCACCGAGCGCAGGTGGTCGATCACGCCCTCGGAGTAGCTCTCCGCTGCGCCCGCCGCCCGGAACTCCTCGCGGTTGAGGCGGGTGAGGGTCAGGCGCCCGTCGTCGAAGCGCTCGACGTTGGTCAGCGCCCGGGCGAGCAGCGTGAGCTTCGAAGCCGGCATCCCCTCGTACAGGCGCCGGTAGATGCCGCTCACGTCGACCCCGGCCTCGATCAGCTCGGCGGCCATGACGTGCGCGCGGGTCCCCGTGTTCTCGTACATGAACTTGCCGGTGTCGGTGACCAGCCCCACGTACAGGGCGTCGGCGATCGTCGGGGTGGGCGCGACGTCGAGGGCGCGCATGAGGTCCCACACGATCTCCGCGGTGCACGACGCCTCGGGCACGACGTGGTTGACCGTGCCGAAGCACGTGTTGTCGTGGTGGTGGTCGATGTTGAGGATCAGCGCGTCGTCGCGCTTGACGATCTCGGCCGGGTTGCGGTCGATGTTGCCGCAGTCCAGGAAGACCACCGTCCGGCTCTCGATGTCCGACGGAGGCACGCAGACCAACCCGTCGACCTCGAAGAAGCGGTACTCGTGCGGCAAGGGGAACTCGTCGGCGGCCATGAACATGACCGAGTCCTTGCCCAGCGCGAGGAGCACGCTGTGCATCGCAACGAGCGAGCCGAGCGCGTCGCCGTCGGGGTTCTCGTGGGTGACCAGGACGAAGCGCTCTCCCGCGCGGATCTCGTCGAGCACGACGTCGCGCGCGGGGGCGTCGGAACGGCGCTGCTGCACCGCGCTCACCGCTCCTCCTCGCCCAGCAGCTGCTCGACACGGGCGGCGCGTTCGGCGGTGTCGTCGTAGTGGAAGGTCAGCGCCGGGGTGCGCTTCATGGTGAGCTCGGCGTTGACGCGCCGCTGCAGCACCCCGGTGGCGGAGGTCAGCCCGGCCATCGTCGCGTCGCGCTCCTCCTGGCTGCCGAACACGCTCACGTACACCCGCGCGTGGCTGAGGTCGTTGCTCGTCTTGACGTCGGTCACGGTCACGAATCCGATGCGCGGGTCCTTCAGGTCAGTGAAGACGGCATCCGACAGCACCTCCCGCAGCGCCTCGTCCACCCGGCGCATGCGGGCGTTCATGCTCGTCGCCCTCGCCCGGGACTCTAGACGAGCTCGCGCTCGACCTTGCGCGTGTCGTAGGCCTCCAGGACGTCGCCCTCCTTGATGTCCTGGAAGTTGTCGAGCACGATGCCGCACTCGAAGCCCGCGAGGACCTCGCGCACGTCGTCGTTGAAGCGCTTGAGGCTGTTGATCGTGGTCTCGTTGACAACGGTGCCGTCGCGCACGACGCGAACCCGGCCACCGCGGACGACCTTGCCCTCGGTGACGTAGGAGCCGGCGATCGTGCCGACGCGCGAGGCGCGGAACGTCGTGCGAATCTCGACCGAGCCAACGGTGTCCTCGACCTCCTCGGGGTCGAGCATCCCCTGCATCGCCAGGCGTAGCTCGTCGATGGCGCGGTAGATGACGGCGTAGCTGCGGATCTCGATGCCCTCACGGTCGGCCATCGGGCGCGCTTCGCCCACCGGCCGCACGTTGAAGCCGAGGATGACGGCGTCCGAAGCGGCGGCCAGCATGACGTCGGACTCGCTGACGCCGCCCACCCCCGAGTGGATGACGTTGACGAAGACCTCGTCCTGCGGCAGCTTGGCGATCTCGTCCTCGAAGGCCTCCAGCGAGCCGGAGACGTCGGCCTTCAGGACCAGGTTGAGCTCCTTGGCCTCACCCGCCGAGGCGCGCTTGAAGACGTCCTCGAGGGAGACCTTGCGGCCGGAGCGGCGCGCGAGCGACTCGGTCTTGATGCGGTTGCCGCGCTCGGCGGCAAGCACGCGGGCGCGCTTGTCGTTCTCGACCACGCGCACGGTGTCACCGGCGTCGGGCACGCCGTCGAAGCCGAGGATCTCCACGGGGTCACCCGGCCCCGCGGCCTTCAGTCGCTCGCCCTTGTAGTCGTGCATCGCCCGGACCTTGCCCCAGTGGGAGCCCGCGACCAGCGCGTCGGTGACCTTCAAGGTCCCGCGCTGGATGAGCACGGTGACCACGGGGCCGCGGCCCGGGTCGAGCTTTGACTCGATGACCACGCCCGAGGCCTCGGCGCCCGGGTTGGCCCGCAGCTCCTCGATCTCGGCCATGACGTTGATCGTCTCGAGCAAGTCGTCGAGGCCCGTCTTGGACTTGGCCGACACGTCGACGAACTCGATCTCCCCGCCCCACTCGACGGGCTGCAGGCCCTTCTGGGTCATCTCGGTGCGCACGCGCGTCGGGTCGGCGCCCTCCTTGTCGATCTTGTTGACCGCGACGAGGATCGGCACCTCGGCGGCCAGGGCATGGTCGATGGCCTCCTCGGTCTGCGGCTTGACGCCGTCGTCGGCGGCCACCACGATGATCGCGATGTCGGTGACGCGGGCACCGCGGGCGCGCATGGCGGTGAACGCCTCGTGTCCCGGGGTGTCGAGGAAGGTCACGACCTTCTCGGCGTGGTGCACCTGGTAGGCGCCGATGTGCTGGGTGATGCCGCCGGCCTCACCGGCGACGACGTCGGCCTGGCGGATGGCGTCCAGCAGCGAGGTCTTGCCGTGGTCGACGTGGCCCATGATCGTGACGACCGGCGGGCGCTCGACGAGATCCTCGTCGGCGTCGTCGAAGGCCTCCTGCGCGTCGTCCTCCTCGCCCACGTGGACGATCTCGACCTTCTTCTCGAACGCGTCGGCGATGATCTGGATCGCATCGTCGGTCAGCGTCTGGGTCAGCGTCGCCATCTCGCCGAGGGTCATGAGCTTCTTGATGACGTCGGGCACGGGCACGCCGAGGTACTCGGCGACGTCCTTGACGGTGGACCCGGAGTTGACCTTGACGAGGTCCGTCGCCGCCTGGGCGCCGACGTCCAGCGGCTGGATCGTGTCGTCGTAGGTGCCGCGGCGCCGACGGCCGCGGCGCTGGCGGCGGGGCGGGCCCTGGTTCGGGCCCCCTCCGGGGCCGCCCGGGCCACCGGGACCGCGGCGCGCGGCCTGCGAGTCGATGACGACACGGCGGCGGCCACCGGCGGCGCCCGCCTCGGTGCGCGTCGGGCGCTGGCCGGGACCCGTCTTGGCCGCCCCGGACTCGTCTCGCTTGGGCTTCTCGGGCTGGGAGATGATCTTCGGGCCGGTGCCGGGGGGCGGCGTGCCGGGCGGGCGCTCGAGGATGCGCGGGCCGCCGCCGGCCGACGGGGCACCGGGCGGGGGCGGCGGGCCACCCGGGCGGGCGGGCAGGCGCGGGGCCGGGCGAGGCTCGGCGGGGGGCGCAGGTGCTGCGGAAGCCGACGGGCCCGCGGGGGCCCCCGCGGCCGGGGTCGCCGTCGCGGCGGGGGC
>JAABUN010000254.1_pt1 | contig 141471 bp, 137 predicted proteins | sample 5559311 | NCBI WGS metagenome assembly JAABUN01 (sample SAMN10711877, study PRJNA513370) | rock metagenome | isolation source: Antarctica rocks | place: Antarctica: Victoria Land, Siegfried Peak sud
GTGGTGGGTCAACCGCAAAGATTTTGAAGGCAACAATGTTTTTGAAGGCGGATTTCTTGGGCTTGATAATATCGGCGTTTTCGATAGAAACACGAAATTGCCGAGCGGAGAATTCGTCGAGCAATCGGACGGAACAAGCTGGATGGCGATGTATTGCCTGAATATGCTGGCGATTGCGATGGAGCTTGCAAAGGAAGACGCGGTTTATGAAGACGTGGCGAGCAAGTTTTTCGAGCATTTCGTTTATATTTCCGACGCGATGAACAACGTCGGCAACGAGGACACGGAACTCTGGAACGAGCGTGACGGATTTTATTACGACGTTCTGCACCGCGAAACCGAGCGCAACATTCCGATAAAAGTGCGCTCGATGGTCGGGCTGATTCCGCTTTTCGCCGTCGAAACAATTGAGCAGGAATGGCTTGACAGTTTGCCGAATTTCAAAAAACGCGCTCTCTGGTTTTTGAAAAATCGCCCGGATTTAACCGATGACATCGCGTGTATGCAAACGCCGGGCAGAGAAGGTCGCCGGATTCTGGCGCTCGTGAGCGAAGACAGACTGCGCCGCATTCTGCGCGTGATGCTTTCGGAAGCCGAATTTTTATCCGATTACGGCATCCGCGCGCTCTCACGTTTTCACAAAGAAAATCCATACATTTTGAAAATCGACGGCGCGCAAAACGTCGTCCGCTACGAGCCGGGCGAATCGCGCACGGGAATGTTCGGCGGAAACTCCAACTGGCGCGGTCCAATCTGGTTTCCCGTCAATTATCTGTTAATCGAAGCGCTGCAAAAATTCGATTTCTACTTCGGCGAAACGTTCAAAATCGAATTTCCAACAGGTTCTGAAAAAATGCTCACCCTTTGGGAAGTTTCGCAGGAATTATCCAAACGCCTTTCAAATATCTTTTTGAAAGACGCCGACGGACGACGCGCCGTTTACGGCAACACGGAAAAATTTCAATCGGACGAAAACTGGCGCGATTACGTTTTGTTTTTCGAGTATTTTCACGGCGATAAAGGCTCTGGTTTGGGCGCGAGTCATCAGACGGGGTGGACGGGATTGATTGGAAAACTTCTTCAACAAATCGGAGAATACAAAGGCGAACGAAGCGGCGAATATGTGGAAACGGGCGATTTGGCGACGGCGGAAAAAGATAGTGTAAAGGAGAATTAGTTATGGGCGGAGATAATATAATCGTTTATGTTTTTGTAATCTATTTCTTTACATTTATTGCAGTTTTGACACCGATTTGCTGGCTTTTTTCAAAAAAATTTCCTGTGTTCTGGGAAGGTTATAAATATTTTTGCGGAATATGTTTGCTTTTTATCGGCATCGTTTTTTGCGGAGTTGTCGGACAAAAATACTACGAGACTTTTCCAAGTTCGATATTCGCTCGTAATTGGGGTTATCATCCGACTTCAAACATAAAAGATTTGCAGGTTTCAACAACTGAGAGCGGCGACCATACTTATGTTCAATTAAATTTTAAGACTGATAGAGAAACTGTCAACAAAGTTTTGAACGATTGTTTTTACGAAATATCTGAAGATGAAATTAAAGACCTCAATGACGAGAATATTAAAGAGTTTCTCGGAAGTCAGCAAAGTCATTATTATGAAAGACCGGAAAGAGATATTAAAGCAACGGGCTGCATTGGCGACTTTACTTACAAATTGATTGCTTATAATGACTTAAGCGGAAAAGTATATTTTTACCGACGTATAACCGATTATTAATTAACAAAATTATTAAAAAGGAAATTTTATGAAAGCAGTTGCAGTTACGCCGAAACAGGCGAACACGGTTCGGCTCGAAGAAATGGACAAACCGAAAACGTCTGATATAAAAAACGGGCGCGGCGTTCTGGTCGAAGTTCTGCGCGTCGGCGCGTGCGGGACGGACAGAGAAATCAACAACGGCGAATACGGCGTCGCGCCTGAAGGCTTTGAGTTTTTAGTTTTAGGACACGAAAATTTCGGGCGTGTCGCGGAAGTCGGCGAAAATGTTAAGGAATTTGCCGTTGGCGATTTCGTCGTCGCAACCGTCAGGCGTCCCGGCAAAAGTTTTTACGACCGAATAGGCGAGCAGGATTTTACGACCGACAAGGATTATTTCGAGCGCGGTATTTCAAGATTGCACGGCTATATGGCTGAATTTTACGCTGAAAGCGCGGATTTTCTGGTGAAAATTCCGCCCGCAATTCGTGAAATCGCCGTGCTTTTAGAGCCGCTTTCGATTATCGAAAAAGGCTTGAAACAGGCGAGCGATATTCAGGAACGCTTGAAAATATGGCGTCCGAAAACGGCGGCGGTTTTGGGAACGGGCAGCGTCGGACTTCTTACGGCGATGGCTTTGCGGCTGCGCGGTTATGAAGTTCGCGGTTTCGGCAAAGACAAACGCGACGGTTATCTGAACGCTGATTTATTGGAAGAAATCGGTGTTTCATACGATTCGACAATGGAAACGAGCGTCGCCGATTCGACGCGCAAATACGGCGAATACGATTTGATTTTTGAATGCACCGGATATTCGCCCATTATCTTCGACGCGATGCAGTCGTTAAACGAAAACGGCGTTTTAATTCTCGCGTCGGTTACGGGCGGCGAGCGAAAAACCGACGCCGTTCCGTCCGACCTTATCAATCAAAAATTCGTTCTGGGAAACCGCGCGATGTTCGGCACGGTCAACGCCAACCGCGAGCATTTTGAACTCGGCGTCAAAGATTTGGCGTTATGCGAAGCGATGTTTGCAGGCTGGCTCTCGAAAATGATGACGCACAAAATCGAAGGTTTGGAGAATTACGCGCAAGCCTTTGACATCTTGAACAACGCCGGAAAATACAACGCGATTAAAGCGTATTTTGAAGTGAAAAAGATTTGATAATGGTAAATGGTAAACGGTAAATGGTAAATTTAAGAGTGTTCTTTTATTTACCGTTTACCACTTACCATTTACCATTATTTTATGCCTGAATTTCCAGATTTTGACACCGACGTAATAACCGAAAGCGAAATGCGCGTCGAGAAACCGAAACTTTTCAAAGTTCTGCTGCACAACGACGATTTTACGACGATGGAATTCGTCGTCTTCATTTTAAGCCGCGTCTTTATGCGCTCGACCGACGAAGCCTTCTCGGTAATGATGCAGGTTCACAACGAAGGCGTCGGCGTCGCGGGCGTTTACACTTACGAAGTAGCCACAATGAAAGCCGAAAAAGCGATGAACCTGTCGAAGGCGAACGAATATCCGCTGCTTTGCACGGTCGAGGAGGAATAAGTTTATGCAGACAAATTTAGAACAAATTATCGAAGGCGTGAGAGCTTTACCGTTTGAAGACTTGAATCGTTTGCGCGACGTTATTGACGAAGAAAGAAAGCACAAACAACTCGACATAGAAAAGCGAGGCAAACTTGAAGAACGAATTACGAAATTCAAAAAGTCTGAAAAATGGCTGGCGGAAAACCGTGAAAAATATATGAACGAATGGGTTTGTCTGGAAGGCGACGAGCTGATTGCACACGGCGCGGACGCGCTGGAGGTTGACCGCCGGGCAAGAAAAGCGGGCATCGAAGCGCCGTTTCTCGAACATATCGTCGAAGAAAAACATCCGTTCGGAGGCTGGTAATGCCGGAAAGTATAGATTACGAAAAGGTTTATCAATACGAAACTCTTAAATCGGGCATTACGGTTGTCGTTGAAATATCTTACGGCGGCGAGTCCAGACAAATCAGAGCAAAAATCGACACGGGCGCGGAAAACTGCGTCTTTGAACGCAAACACGGCGAGCGGCTCGGCGTCGAAATCGAATCGGGCAGAGAACAGATTTTCAGCACGGCGGCAGGAAATTTCGTCGCTTACGGACACGAATTATCAATCAATGTTTTAGACATCGAAACCGTTTCAACCTTCTATTTCGCCAAAGAAGAATCGTTCACGCGCAACGTTCTCGGCAGACAAGGTTTTTTAGACCGCGTGAAACTCGGTTTGATTGATTATGAGGGCAAACTTTTATTGAGCGAATACAAATAATTATGAGAGGAAGAATATCTGAAAAATCCGCGCAAGAGATTGAAGGAAAAGTTCCTCAAATAGATAGAAATTGGCTTGCCGAAACCTTTCCATATAATTTTGTGTTTTCAGATATAGAAAACAAAACTGAAATACATATTTCTTTGATTTGTTTGAGCGACGCAATAGACAGATGGCAAACGGCTAGAATTGCTCTTATCGAATGTTACTCTCACATCGTTTGGTATAGAAAAGAGTCTGTGAAATTTCCCGAAGAACATTTGGCAGTATTATTTGGAAAATTTTATGCTGATTATATAAGTTTGCTGCTTTACGCAATTGGCGAAGATATATCAGAATTTGTTTTGCGATTTATGGAAGTAAATGACGGTTATAAAATTTGGATACAAAATGAAAAGAAAAAAACGACATCTAAAAAAGTAGGAAGTAGTAATCTAAAAAAAGTAAAGAAGTATCTAAATAAACATCATCAAAAACATACGATAACAAAATTACTAAATTCGCTTTGTAATAATAATTCGTGGAAAGAAACTCTTCATTACAGAAATGTTTGGGTGCATCAAAAGCCGCCGATTGTTAGGAGCAATTCAATTGAATTTGATAGAAAATCGTTAATTTGGAAAAAAGATAGTGGCGTTGGGGTAAATTTCGGTAAGGGTTCGGAGGCTAAATATTCAATTGATGAACTTGTAAATTTAGTTCAGGAAAGCGTTTCAATTTGTAGAAATGTCATCAATCAATTAGTTGAAATAGTTGCTGAAAAAAGAAGCATTTTGCCTCCCTCTGTTTGGTAATATTTTTTAATTATGTTGACCAGAGAATTAGAAGAAACATTGAGTTTTGCGGTTGATGAAGCCGTTAAATATAAACACGAATATGTAACGCTCGAGCATCTTCTTTTCGCGTTGCTCGAAGACAGTTCGGCGCGCGATATTTTGTATCATTGCGGGGCGCAGATTGAGGAAATCGGCAAGCAGTTGGAAGATTATTTCGCGGACGTTTTAGAGAAAATGCCGGCGTATGTCAAGCAGACGCCCGAGTTGACTTCGACGTTTCAGAACACGATTCAATACGCGATTTTGCAGGCGGAAGGCAGCGGGCAGAAGGCGGTTGACGGCGGCAACATTTTGGCGGCGCTCTTTCAAGCCGAGCAGAGTTATGCCGTTTATGTGCTTTTGCAGCAAGGCGTTTCGCGGCTCGACGTTTTGAATTATATCTCGCACGGCATTTCTAAAATTGACGACAATGACGCGATTCTTGGAGGCTTCGGCGACGCGGACGAATTTGGCGGTCAAGGCGCGCAAAGCAAGAAGAAGCCGCTCGAAAGTTTTACGGTTGAATTGGTTGCGAAAGCGGCGAAAGGCGAGATTGACCCGATAATCGGGCGCGCTGCGGAAATCGAGCGCACCGTTCAGGTTTTATGTCGGCGGAAGAAAAACAATCCGCTTTATGTGGGTGAGCCGGGCGTCGGTAAAACGGCTTTGGCGGAAGGTCTGGCGCTGAAAATCTCAGAAGGCGATGTGCCGGAAGTTTTACAGGGCGCGAAGGTTTTCGCGCTTGATATGGGCGCGGTTCTTGCCGGAACTCGTTATCGCGGCGATTTTGAACAGCGTTTCAAAGCCATTATCAACGATTTGGGTAAAGAAGAAAACGCGATTCTTTTCATTGACGAAATTCACACAATCGTCGGCGCGGGCGCGGTTTCGGGCGGCGCGATGGACGCATCGAACATCTTGAAACCGGCGCTCGCTGCCGGAACTTTGCGCTGTATCGGCTCGACGACTTTCGCCGAATACAAGGCGGCGTTCGAGCGCGACAGAGCGCTTGCGAGGCGTTTTCAAAAAATTGAAATAAACGAGCCGACGATTGAAGAAACTTACGAGATTTTGAAAGGCTTGAAACGATTTTACGAAGACCATCATAAAGTTCGCTATTCGGACGATTCCTTAAAAGTCGCCGCCGAGCTTGCCGGAAAATATATCAACGACAGGTTTTTGCCCGACAAAGCGATTGACGTAATAGATGAAGTCGGCGCGGCGACGAAACTTCTCGCCGAAGACAAACGCCCGAATCAGATTTCCGTTCAAATGGTCGAAAACACGATTGCGCGGATGGCGAAAATTCCGCCGAAAACTGTTGTCGCAGACGAAAAAGAACAATTAAAAACTCTGCGTCCCGATTTGAAAGAAGTTATTTACGGGCAGGACGAAGCGATTGATAAAATCGTCGATGCGATTCAGATTTCGCGCGCTGGTCTCGGACACGAAACAAAACCCGTCGGCTCGTTTCTGTTTTCAGGTCCGACCGGCGTTGGTAAAACCGAATTATCGAAACAGTTAGCCGAACAGCTCGGCATCGAATTTATGCGCTACGATATGAGCGAATACGCCGAACCGCACACGGTTTCGCGGCTTATCGGCGCGCCGCCGGGATACGTCGGCTTCGACCAGGGCGGGCTTTTAACAGAAGCGATTATGCGGACGCCGCACGCCGTTTTAGTTCTTGACGAAATCGAAAAAGCGCATCCGAATCTTTTTAATCTGCTTCTGCAAGTTATGGATTCGGCGACTTTGACCGACAACAACGGCAAAAAAGCCGATTTCCGCAATGTGATTTTGATTATGACGACAAACGCGGGCGCGCGTGAACTATCAAGCGGCGGAATGGGTTTCAAAAATCAGGCGAACACCAAAGGTCAGGGCAAAGGCGCAATCGAGCGCACGTTCACGCCGGAATTTCTGAATCGCCTTGATGCTTGGGTCGCGTTCAAACCGCTTGATTTGCCGGTGATTACTTTGATTGTCGATAAATTTATCAAAGAATTAAACGGTCAGTTAGCCGAAAAGCGCGTTCTCGTAAAACTAACCGAAACGGCGCGCGAATGGCTCGCAAAAAACGGTTTTGACAGCAAATACGGCGCGCGTCCAATGGCTCGTCTGATTCACGACAAAATCAAACAGCCGCTCGCCAGCCAGATTCTTTTCGGCGAATTGACCGACGGCGGCAGCGTTTTGGTTGGAGAGAAAGACAACGAGCTGAATTTGGAGTTCTAAAACTCCGCTTGTTTATATAAATCCGCTTGCTGTAAATCGAGCTTTTCAAACGAGCGTAAAATAACGTTTTCTCAAAGCGCAGTTTATTTTTTACGATAGTTGTTTGAAAAGCTCGATTTTTCAACCTGCAAGCAAATTCCCGCACAATTATTTACCTTCGATTACTTCGGCGGAAAAAAATGTTGACTTATTGCTGCTTTTAAGAGTAAAGTATCAACTACTACCGAACATCGTATTTCATTCGTTTTTCTGAAAATTATACAGGTCGGTTTCATAAGGTTTCATAAGGTTCGTTAGTTAATTTAAGTTCGGAAGGCTTTATTTTATATTTTCCCACGGCTTTTCAATTCCCCTTTAATAGAATTGCCGGTTTAATAAATCGACCCCTTTACGGTTGCTCGACGAGGCAGTCAAACAAAAGTCTGTAAATTTTGTAAATCTAAATTTCAATAAAAAAATATTCAGGAGAAAAGAATGAAAGGAAAGGTATTAACATTTACGGTAATGAGCTTTTTTATAGCTTTATTACTTCCGTTTTCAGTTTTCGCTCAATCGACGACCGGAACAGAGCATCGCGCCGAAGTTACCAAGCCGACGCATTTCGATAAGAGCCAGCGCGCATTGCGCGATACGGCGGACACGCCGGTTTTTGAACCGGCGCGCGGCGGTAAAGATTTCGAGCCGGGACGAACCGAGGTGCTGACCAAAGTCGATCCGAAAGCCATTGACCCGCTGGCGCAGCGCAGCGTCGGTTCAACTTCAGCCGTCGCCGAGCCGAAGGCTTCAACCACCGGAGTCGGCGTTGACCCGAACGCGCGCGTCGCGCCGCCGGATACGACCGGCGATTTGGGACCGAATCATTATGTGCAATGGGTTAATTCGCGCTACGCAATTTATACGTTGAGCAGAGATACCACAACCAATGAAATTACCGGATTTAACATAGTTCCCGGTTTCCCGAAAAACGGAAATGCCGTTTTCGCCGGAATGAACAGCCGCTGCGCGACCACAAACGACGGCGACCCGATAGTTCAATACGACCAGATGGCAGACCGCTGGGTGCTGACGCAGTTCGTCGCCGGCGCCGCCCCTTACCTGCAATGCGTCGCCGTTTCGACTTCGCCCGACCCGACCGGCACATACAATCGCTACGAGTATTCTTACGATAGAGATTTCAACGATTACGGAAAAATGGGCGTTTGGTCTGACAGTTATGTGATTACTTACAATATGTTTGCTCGCGGACGCACCTTCGCCGGCTCGCAGGTCTGCGCTTTTGACCGCGCCAAAATGCTGGTCGGCGCCTCCGCCAATCAGATTTGCGCGCGGACAAGCACCTCTTACGGCAGTCTCCTGCCCGCCGACATCGAAGGCACGACGCTTCCGGCGGCTGGAACGGCGCTTCCGCTGCTCAGCATCAGCACAAGTTCGCTGCTTTCCTGGAAGTTTTCATACAACTTCGCTTCGGGAACCGGAACGCTTACGGGTCCGGCGACCGTCGGCGGCGTCGCCGCTTTCAGCCGTGCCTGCGGCGGCGGAACTTGTATTCCGCAGCCGGGAACGAGCCAGCAGCTCGATTCGATGGGAAGCCGTTTAATGTATCGCTTAAGCTACCGCAAATTTGCCGACGGACACGAATCGCTTCTGGTCAACCACGCGGTCGCCAACGCCGGAGTGTCCGCGGTTCGCTGGTATGAACTGCGCGATGCGACGACCACTCCGGTCGTCTACCAGCAAGGCACGTATGCCCCGACTGCCGACCATCGCTGGATGGGCAGCGCGGCGATGGACAAAACCGGCGGCATCGCCATCGGCTACAACGTCTCGAACGCGACAAACATTAATCCGAGCGTGCGCTACGCCGGACGCGGCGCAAACGACCCGCTTGGCGTTCTGGGCGCGGAAAGCACGCTTTTGATGGGACCGGGTGTTCAGACGACAACTTTGTCGCGGTGGGGCGATTACAGCACGCTCAGTGTCGACCCGGTTGACGGCTGCACGATGGTTTTTACAACCGAATACATTCCGGCGAACGGCACATTCAACTGGAGTACTTATATCGGCTCGTTCAAACTAAGCACCTGCCAGTAAAGCGGGTTTGCCGATACTAAAAAATGGGGCGGCATCAAAAGATGTTCGCCCCGTTTATTCTTAAAAGAGAGAGTTTTTCAATGTCTCGAATTTACAAATTTCATAGGGCGTCGATTATTTTTTTCGCGGCGATGCTTTTTTTTGTATCGGTTAATGCACAAACAAATACCGAATCAAAAGTTAATCTGCTCGCTAGAGCCGACAATACAATTCAAACAAAACCGAAATTCCGCACGAAGATGAGTGATTCAATAATCGGCGTCTGGTCAGGAAGACACATTACGCTCGAAATTTCCGAGAACGGCGCGGATGTCGAATATGACTGCGCGACGGGCAAAATCAGCAAAAAAATAATGCCCGACAAAAATCACCGTTTCGATGTTTCGGGAACTTACGCCGAAGAACACGGCGGTCCGGTTCGGATGGACGAGCAGGCAAATGGCTTGGCGGTCAAATATAAAGGACAGATAAAAGGCAAAAAAATGACTTTAACCGTTGTCCGGGCGGATAATAAAAAACCTGTCGGAACTTTTACTTTAATTTTCGGACGCGAGCCGACTTTGGTAAAATGCAAGTAAATTAAAAAGAATTTCACTCGCCCATAAGTTTTTGCACTGTAAAAATCCGCGCCGAAAATTAAAATTTCGCGGCGCGGATTTTTTGTTTTTTAATTTTTATTCAACAGTTACCGATTTTGCCAAATTGCGCGGCTGGTCGACGTCGCAGCCGCGTCGGACGGCGATGTGATATGCCAGCAATTGAAGCGGCACGATTGAGAGAACGGGCGAGAGAAAATCGCTCGCGTGCGGAATTTCGACGACGTGGTTCGAGACGAGCGAACTCATTTGGTCGCCTTCGGTCAAAATCGAAATAATGATGCCGTCGCGCGATTTTACTTCGACGATATTCGAGTGCGTTTTCTCGTAGCGCAGTTCCGAAGCCGTGTTTCCCTCTTCGCGCGTGTTGACGACGACGACCGGCAATTTTTCGTCAATCAGCGCGTTCGGTCCGTGTTTCATTTCGCCCGCCGGATAACCTTCGGCGTGGATGTAGCTGATTTCTTTTAGTTTCAGCGCACCTTCCAAAGCGACGGGAAAATTTATGCCGCGTCCCAAATATAAAAAATCGGTCGTGCGAAAAAACTCTTTTGAAAGTTCTTCAATGTTGTCGGCATCTCCCAAAAGATGTTCGATTTTCAAAGGTAATTCGGCGAGCTGCTGCGCGTGATATTTCGCCTGCTGTTCGTCAATTTTCCCGCGAATCTGACCCAAATATGAAGCGAAAAGATAAAGCGCAATCATCTGCGACGTGAACGCTTTAGTGGACGCAACGCCGATTTCCGGTCCGGCGTGCGTCAAAATCGTGCCGTCGGCTTCACGGTGAATCATCGAGCCTTGCACATTGCAGACGGCGAGAACTTTGCAGTTATGTTTTTTCGCCTCGCGCATCGCGGCGATTGTGTCCGCCGTCTCGCCCGATTGCGAAATGACGATGAGCAAAGTGTTTTCGTCGAGAACCGGATTTCTGTAACGAAATTCCGACGCATAATCGACTTCGACCGGAACTCGCGCCATCTGTTCAAGCATATATTTTCCGGCAATTCCGGCGTGCCAACTTGTTCCGCAGGCGGCGATGGTAATCGAATTTATATTTTTAAATTCGTCTTCGGAGATATTCATCGCTTCAAGATAAATTTTTCCCGTATCAAGGGAAATGCGCCCGCGCGCCGTGTCTCGAACGGCGCGCGGCTGCTCGTAAATCTCTTTGAGCATAAAATGCTTAAAGCCGCCTTTTTCCGCCGCAATCGGGTCCCAGGTGATGCGCTGCTGTTTTGGCTCGACGGCGTTTCCGTCAAAATCGGTAACGCGCACGCTGTCTTTTGTGAGAACGGCGATTTCCTTTTCGCCCAAATAGAAAACGTCGCGTGTGTGCTGCAAAATCGGCGGAATGTCGCTTGCGACGAAAAACTCGCCGTCGCCCAAACCGATGACTACGGGAGCGCCTTCGCGCACCGCGATAATCGTGTCCGGCTCGTCCGAAGAAATTATCGAGAGCGCGAAAATTCCGTGTAGCTGCTTGACCGACGCGCGCACCGATTCTTCAAAACTCAAGCCGTTTTTGATTTCTTCTTCGACCAGATGCGCGACGATTTCCGTGTCGGTTTCTGTTTTAAATTCGTGTCCTTTTGCTTTTAATTTCTCTTTTAACTGCAAATAATTTTCGATAATGCCGTTATGTACAACGACGATTTTCCCCGAACAATCTCGGTGCGGATGCGCGTTTTCTTCGGTCGGTCGCCCGTGCGTCGCCCAGCGCGTATGCCCGATGCCGTAATTTCCGTCGAGCGGCGAGAGACGTATGCATTCTTCGAGATTGCGGAGTTTCCCTTCGGCGCGGCGCATCTCCAAATGACGCGCATCATCGACAACGGCAATGCCCGCCGAGTCGTAACCGCGATATTCCAATTTTCTTAAGCCGTCAATAATTAACGGCACAACCTGTTTATTTCCGACGTATCCGACAATTCCACACATATTTTTTTAATTTGAATGATAAACCTGCCAAACTACAACTAAAATCGCTTCTTCTTCCAAAGCCTCGAAAGCCGCCTTGCGAAGCTCGTCCGTATAATTTGAAATCGAGGAGAAATTTTCTTGGAAATCAAAAGGCGTATCGGTGTAAATAAGATTGATGCGGTCGGATATTATTTGCCCCAATTGTGAAAGATAATTGCCGTCAAGACCGCGAACAATCGTGCAACCGCCGAAAGCAGAGGTGAATTCTTCGGCGAACGTTTTCAGCATTTTTTGATAAACGGGCTTCGGCAGGTCAGGCAAATAAACTTCAACCCTTGCTTTCACGGATAGAGGCAATGAATTTCTCCTTTCGCTTATCGAAATCTTTCATTCGCTTTAAAGATTCTTCCGCCGAAAGTTTAGCGCGTTCTGGTCGCTTGATTTTTATTTCTTTGACGACTTTTGCATTCTTGGTCATATTATTTTAATTCTCCGAAACAAATTTTATCACAAAATTATTCGCTGGATGCTTCGACGGCTGTTTCGGTTTCTTTTCTAAAATTCTTTTTCACTCGTGCGGGCGCGCCGACGACTAAAGAATCGGGCGGAACGTCTTTTGTTACGACTGAGCCTGCGCCGGTTACTGCATTATCGCCAATTTTGACGGGCGCGACGAGCATCGTGTCCGAGCCGATTTTGACGTTGTTGCCGATGGTCGTCGCGTTTTTGTTTTTACCGTCATAATTGCACGTAATCGTTCCCGCGCCGATGTTGGTTTTTTCACCGACGGTCGCGTCGCCTAGATATGTCAGATGACTCGCTTTCGATTCGCGTCCAAGAATGGATTTTTTCATCTCGACGAAGTTTCCGACTTTCGATTTTTCTTCCATTTTGGCGTGTCCGCGAAGGTGCGCGAAAGGTCCGACCGTGCAGTCGTTCGAGATTTCCGAATCGGTGATAACGCAGTTGTCAAGAATTGTAACGCCGTGTCCGATGCGCGAATTTGTAATGCGTGTTCCTTGCCGGATTGTGCAGCTGTCGCCGATTGTCGTTTCGCCTTCGATTGAAACGTTCGGGTGAATTACCGTGTCGCGCCCGATGTTTGCCTGCTCGCTGACGTAGGCGTTTTTCGGGTCGATGAACGAAACGCCGTAATCGAGCATCATTCGTGAAACCGTTCGGCGCGACAGAATTCTTTCCAAATCGGCAAGCTCGGCGCGATTGTTGATGCCGGCGACTTCGCGCGCGTCCGTGTGATGATAAAGCGAGACGCCTTCGCCCGTGTCGCGGAGAAGCGCCGGAACGTCCGTCAAATAATATTCGCCCTGCGCGTTGTCGTTCTGGACGCTCGTTAATGTTGAAAAAAGTTTTTGAGTGTTGAAACAGTAAATTCCCGAATTGATTTCTCTGATTTGTCGCTCTTCGTCCGATGCGTCCTTTTGCTCGACGATGCGGCTGAAAAATCCGGCATCGTCGCGCACGATTCTGCCGTAGCCTTTCGGGTCGTCGAGCTTGACCGACAAAATCGTGCAGGCTGCGCCGCGCCCGCGATGATTGTAATGCTGCTGAACAAGAGCGGCTAAAGTTTCGGCGCGAATCATCGGCACGTCGCCCGATAAAACCAGCAAAGTAGAATCTTCATTTGCGAGAAATTCGCGCGCCGCGTTCACCGCGTCGCCCGTTCCAAGCTGTTTCCGCTGCCAGACAAATTCCGTGTGCCGCTCGTCCAATTCTTCCAAAACGGCGGCTTTCACGTCTTCGCCCTGATGTCCGATGACGACGTAGATTTTGCGCGGCGCGAGCGCCGTCGCCGTCCGGCAAACGTGATTTATCAGCGGTCGCCCGTCGAGCCGGTGCAGCACTTTCGCCAAATCCGAACGCATACGAGTTCCCAATCCGGCGGCTAAAACCAGCACGTCGAGCGGCTTTGGTTCGTTGGAAATATTTTCCATAAATCAATGAAAAGGAAAAGTGAGAGTTTGGAAACTTCCTTAAACTATAGATTACAAATTATAAATTAAAGTTCAAAGACGTTTCGATGCGTTTCGTCGTGTTCTGCATTTTTTTTCACCTTTTGCCGCTTCAAACCGGAACTTTTTCGCTTTGCTCTAAAGCGCAGAGAAGAACAACTCGCGCTAATTTTTCAGGATGATGACGCACTTTTCCGCCGCCGTCGAGCAGATTGCCGCAGACGATTTCCGCGCCTTCAATCATTTCGGGCGAAATCGAATTGTTGACGCCGATTTGGCGCGCGCCTTCGGAAGCGTAAATCTCGGTTTGCTCGTCGGAAATCGGGCTTGTGTTGACGACGACAAAATCGAAATCAATATGCGGCGCATACTCGCGCACGATTTCCAGATGCCTTCGCGCCGAAAATCCGCTCGTCTCGCCCGGCTGCGTCATCAGGTTGCAGATGAAAATTTTCACGGCTGAAGATTCCGAAATCGCTTCGGAAACGCCTTTGACGAGCAGCGGCGGAAGCAAGGATGTAAAGAGCGAGCCGGGACCGAGCGTGATAATATCGGCGTCGGTTATCGCGGCTAAGGCTTCGGGCATCGGATGACAGTTTTCCGGTTCTAAGCGCAGGCGTTTAATCGAGTTGCCGACCTGCGAGACGTTCGTTTCGCCGCGCACAACCGAACCGTCGAAAAGCTCCGCCGCAAGCCGCACGTCCGAAATCGTCGCCGGAAAAATGTGTCCTTTGCTCGCTAAAATTTCAGACGAAAGTTTGACGGCTTCGGCAAAATCGCCTGTGATTTCCGACAAAGCGGCGAGAAAAAGATTGCCGAAGCTGTGTCCGCCCAAATCGCCGTCGCCGGTGAAGCGATGGCGGAAAAGTTTCGATAACAGATGCGAATCTTCCGAAAGGGCGACCATACAGTTGCGAATATCGCCGGGCGGCGGCATTTGCAGCTCGTCGCGCAGCCTGCCGCTGCTGCCGCCGTCATCCGAGACGGCGACAATCGCCGAGAGATTTTCCAGCCGGACAAATTCCGATTCGTCCGCCGCGACAAACCTTTTCAAACCGGAAAGAAGCGTCGAAAGCCCGTTGCCGCCGCCGATGGCAACGCAGTTTAAGCCGAACGGGTTTTGCGAAAACAAATGGTTTTTCATTGCTTGTCTGTTTCGAGAGACGGCGGCAAAATTTGCGGAGACTTTTTTATTGTAAAAACTTTGAAATGGCTGAATTTCAGCAGCGGCGCGCTGGCTTTTCCGCTTCGTGTCGCACGCGAGATTTTATCATTTTTTGCGGCGGCTAAGCAAAATAGTTGTCGATAAAACTTATAATCGACGCTACTCTCCGCACACTTTAAAATTAAGTTTCGACAAAAAATAAAAACACTTGAAGCGGGCGCGCGCGGTGTGCTAAATTAAAAAGTGCGTCGGGATTTTATTTTATCCGGGACACGCCCGCGAAACCTTTTTTTATAAATCAAACGACGCTGACGACTTGCAAATTCGCCTGCCTCAAACCAAGAAGCCTACTAATCGATAAGAGAGAAATTTTAATGGCAGAAACGCCCATTGTCATCCACACAAACCAGTTTCAAAAACTCAAAACCATCTTGGCGCGCCTGTGCGTCGAGACGGCGGCACGTGTCGTTTTTCTGGTCGACCGCGACGGTCAGCCGATTGCTTTTCACGGCGACATCGGCGATATGGACACTACTTCCTTTTCGTCCCTTGCGGCGGGAAACGTCGCGGCGACCAGCAGTATGGCGCAGCTTATCGGCGAAGAGGCTTTTCCGGCGGTCATCCACGAAGGCGAGCGCGAAAGCATTTTTATCAGCGTCATCGGCAGAAGCCTGCTCGCCGTCGTCTTCGACGAACGCTCGTCGCTCAGCCTTGTCAAACTGCGCACAAAGCGCGCCAGCCACGAAGTCGCCGCCATTTTCACGGATGTGATGCGCGACTCGGAAAAAGAAAAACTTGACGAAAATTCGTATTTCGCCGATATTAGCGAAGACGACATCGACAGCCTCTTTAATTAGTGGTGAATGGTTAGTGGTGAACGGTTAGTGAAAGACAAATTCATTAACTCGCCATTAACCACTAACCACTAACCGTTCACCACTAAACTTATGACTTTTATTAATTACGCCTCGCGCGAAATCAACTGCAAAATCGTTTATTACGGTCCGGGTTTGTGCGGTAAGACGACGAACCTGCAATATATTTTTGATTCGACCGCGCCGTCGGCGCGCGGCAAATTAATCAGTCTCGCAACCGAAACCGACCGCACGCTGTTTTTCGATTTTATGCCGCTCGAACTCGGCACGGTGCGCGGCTTTAAAACTCGTTTTCACCTTTACACCGTTCCCGGTCAGGTTTATTACGACGCGTCGCGCAAGCTGATTTTGAAAGGCGTTGACGGCGTTGTTTTCGTCGCCGACTCGCAGGAAGAACGAATGGACGCGAACATCGAATCGCTTTACAATCTGGAAGAAAGTCTGGAATCGCAGGGCTACAATTTGATGGACATTCCTTATGTTTTGCAGTTGAACAAACGCGATTTGCCGAACATTGTTCCGGCGGACGAATTGAGCGAAGAATTAAACCGCAAAAACGAGCCGGTTTTTGAAGCGAGCGCCACACAGGGCGACGGCGTGTTTGACACCTTGAAAGCCGTTGCGAAACAGGTTTTGACCGAGCTTAGAAAAAATTAAATATGAACAGGTTCATACGCATAAAATACTTTGCATTCTTCTTGTTGACGTTCACCGTCGGTTCTTTAGCGGGCGAGAAAATAAAAAACTTTTCACCGCAGTATAACGGTTTTACAAAAGAAGAAGCCTTGTCGCATTTGAACAAAAAAGTTAAAAGTGTGTGTAACGCCAAATTCGTCAAATCCGAGCAAACTTCGGGAATAACGGCTTTTATAGATGAAGACGATTTCAGAGGCGGCTATCTTGTAGTTATCGATTGGGATTATTCTTTGCGAGGCAAACACGAAATAATCCATTTCGCCAAAGCAGAATACGAACGATGCGTCATCGAAGTCGGCGAAGCGGAAAGATAAACCGTAGTTGGTCAATCAAGCGAAATTCTTTAAAAACAAAACGGCTAAAAGCTGACTGACTTTTAGCCGTTTTGTTTTTTTTTATTACAAGTATTTGAAATTTATTTAATTAAAAAGCCGAGCAGTTTTTCCAATTCGTCAAATCTGCTTAAATTCGTTAAAAAAGCGACGGTAAATTTATCGGCGTCGGGACTGTCGAGCGGCGCGCCGAATTTTTCGTGAACCGATATGACAAGCAAAGGCGTGTCTTTTAATTCGGCTCGCTCGTGAATCCGGTGCGCGGCGGCGAGGCTTTCGGGCGGCGGTAAATAGCTGTCGAACAAAATTAAATCGTAACTTTTGCGTCGTGCAAGCAATGTCGCTTCCGCGTCGTCGGCAACCGCCGTAACCGCGTAGCCGTTCATCTCGAGCAGCCGCGTCATTCCCGAACGGGTTGCCGCGTCCGGCTCGATAACGAGCAGGGCGGAATTTGCAGTTTGTTTTTCGCCGCGCGCGGTTTTCATAATTTTCTCTAAACTTGTTTTTGAAAATTTAGATTAACGAACGGCGAATGTTTTTTCAGTCTTATTTTGGACAATAAAAAATCGCTTTGAACCGCAAAAAGCAACATTCAAAGCGATTTTTGTTTGGAGAGAAAACTGCTTTAGTGAAACATCGCGGGTTGAGTTGTTAAGAAACCGTCGTTCTCGCGCAAACTCTTAAATTCTCGTTGGATTATGTCGTAACATTCGCAGCAGCAATTTTCCAGCGCGGCGCGATTCAGAATGCGTATGTGTCCGCGCGTGCATTCGATAATTTTCGATTTTTGCAGAAGTCCGGCGGCGGTCGTAACATACGGGCGGCGTGTGCCGAGCATCTCGGCGATAAATTCCTGCGTTACGCGCAAATCATCCGATTTGGTGCGGTCGCGCATCATCAAAAGCCAGCGGCAAAGTCTGCCTTCCATCTTGTGATGACGGTTGCACGCCGCCGTCTGCGTCGTCTGCACGTAAAGCGCGTGAATATATCGGAGCATTAAGTTTTGCAGCTTGCCGCCCGCGTCGAATTCCTTTTTCAGAAGCTCGGCGCGTATTCGCAAAACCCGATTCGGCGTTAAAACCATCGCCTGATTCGGCGTCGTTTTGACACCGAGAACGGCGGAAATTCCGAGCATTCCTTCCGAACCGATAACGCCGGTTTCAATCGTCGCGCCGTCCTCCAAAGTCGTGAAAAGATAAACAACCGCGTCGAGCGGAAAATAAACGTATTGAATCGCGTCGCCGCAGTTGTAAATATTTTGTCCCGCCGGCAAATCAATCGTCTCAAGGTGCGGATGCAAATGCGCGTAATCCTGACTGGACAAAGCCGCCAGAATTGCATTTTCGCTTGCTGCTTTTTGAATCGATACTGCCTGCATAATTTCCCCTTGTTCGCGTGCTGCTTACTTTATTCGTAATCCGCGCCGTAACGGATGCGCCAGCGAATAAAATCTTTACGGGGAAATTATGCAAAAGAACGTTTTGTTTTTTGGAAATTAAAATTCGGTTAGGCTCGATTAGCTTGCGAACCACTCGCCGAAAATCTGCGCGAGCAGCCAGGCGTTGAGCGCGGCAATAACGACGGCGACGGCGTAACCGAGAATTTTGCGCCACAAAGGATTGACGAATTCGCCCATTTTCAACTTGTCGCTCGTGAACATCACGAGCGGAAAAACGGCAAAACTCAACTGCATACTCAAAACGACCTGGCTGAGTATCAGTAACTGCGTCGTGCCGGATGCGCCGTAAAGAAACGTCACGATGACCGCCGGAACAATTGCAATCAATCGCGTTATCAAACGTCTCAGCCACGGGCGCAGACGAATGTTCAAGAAGCCTTCCATCACGATTTGTCCGGCGAGCGTTCCCGTCAGAGTCGAGTTTTGACCGGAAGCGAGAAGCGCGACGGCAAACAGCGTGCTTGCGCCGGCAACGCCGAGTAGCGGCGAAAGCAATTGATAAGCGTCGCCTATTTCCGCGACTTCCGTGTTCCCGCTCGAATGAAATGCGGCGGCGGCGACAATCAAAATCGCCGCGTTGATAAAGAGCGCGAACATCAGCGCGACGGTCGAATCGATGGTCGCAAATTTTATCGCTTCGCGTTTGCCTTCGGGCGTGCGTTTGTAGTTGCGCGTCTGCGCGATGGACGAATGCAGATAAAGATTATGCGGCATTACGGTCGCGCCCAAAATCCCGATGGCGATGTAGAGCATTTCCGGGTTGGTTATAATTTGTACTGAAGGAATAAAGCCGCTTAAAACACCGCCGATTTCGGGACGTGAAAAAATTATCTCTGCCGCGAAGCATAAACCGATTGTCGCAACCAAGGTTATGACGACGGCTTCGAGCCAGCGAAAACCGCGATTTTGCAGCAGCAGCAAAATCATCACGTCGAACGCCGTCAGCAAAACACCGTAAGTAAGCGGAATGCCGAACAGTAAATTCAGCGCAATCGCCGAGCCGATGACTTCCGCCAAATCGCAGGCGATAATGGCGACTTCGCACAAAATCCACAACACAAACGAAACCGGCTGCGAATAATGGTCGCGGCACGCCTGCGCCAAATCGCGTCCCGTTACGATTCCGAGGCGCAGCGCGAGGCTTTGCAGAAGTATCGCCATTAAATTGGAAATCATAATGACTGACAGCAATGTGTAGCCGAAACGCGAGCCGCCCGCCAAATCCGTCGCCCAATTTCCCGGGTCCATATAACCTACTGCAACCATATAACCGGGACCGGAAAACGCGAGCATCTTGCGCCAAAAACCCAAACCTTCGGCAACCGGCAGCGAAGCGTTCGCTTCAGGCAGACTCGGCTGCGCGGATCGACTGCGCCAGCCGGACAAAGGTTCTATTTCGGTTATTTCTGTATTCATTAAAAACTCCTGCTTCGCGCGGCGACAAACATATCGCCGCATTAGATTTTATTTTGACTGTTTTTTGAACGGATGCTCGAAACTTAAATAAAAGAAAATCCCGCGCTCGCCTCTGCTCGGTCCGACGCCAATCGGAAAAGCCACGCCCGGAACGATTTGCAAGCCGTTCTTAAAATTGTGCGCCCAGCGAATACCGGGATTTATTAAAACTTCGTTTTCGCGCTGCGTCCTGCGAAATGCGACAACTTCTTCCGTATTAGTCCAGACCGATTCGAGCAGCACATTGAAACGCCGCGCCGCCAGCCAGACAATGCTTTGACCCAGATTGTAATCAAGCGTTCGCGCCCGCTCGCCGAGCGTGTTTTTGGCTCGCGGCGTCAGCGTGAAACCGGCGTTTGTGTGCGCGACGAATTTTCTGGAAAGCTCGACGCTGACGGGCAAATTAAATTGAAAGCCGACGCCGCCCGCGCCTCTCTCTTTTCTAAAATTTCCCGTCGGAATCAACAGCGAAAATCGCGGCGCGACGGCTGTTTTCTTATTGGCGACAAGCTGGTAGCGATAATTTATCGCCACGTCGCCGATGCCCGTTTCGCTGCCTGAAAAGCCGCCGACTTTCTGCGCGGGCAAGGTAAAGCTAAGCTGATGTTTTTGATTCGGAACGGGTAATTCTTCGGTAAAAGTATAAAGCCAATCGCCGTTACGCTGTCGCTTGAAAGTGTTGATGTGCTGGACGACTCCGGCTTCCTGGTTGTAAGCCTCTTCAATCAAAAAACTGTTGTCCTGAATCGGCGGATTTTCTTCATTTTTCTGTGCGAAAACGCCCGACGCGCAAATCAACAGTAAAAAGAGCGTTCGCAAATTTCGTTTCATCATAAAATTAAATTTTTCTTGAAAACCTATCTTCAAAACTTAAAAAATTCCTTCGCGGCTCGGTATCGGACTGCCGTGCGGACATTTTTTCGGAAATTCCAAAAGCGCGTTGATTTTCGCTTCAAACTCGTCGGAAATGTGATGTTCGAGCCGTTCGGCTTCGTCGTGAACCGAATGTTCGTCGTATTTCAAAACTTTCCACAGAAAAAGTTCGAGCAGGCGATGACGACGGACGATTTTTAAGGCGACCGCGCGTCCTTTTTCCGTCAGATGAACGCCGTAATAAGGAATGTGCGCGACGAGCGTTTGCTGCTCCATCTGTTTGAGCATACGTGAGACAGCAGGTGGACTGACTTGGAGCATCTCCGCCAAATCCTTTGTTCCGGCTTCACTTTTCCCTTCGGCGCTTCGCTCGGACAAACTCCAAATCGCCTTCAGATAATCTTCTTTTGAAACGCCCAGCTTCTTTGAATTTTTTATCATTTTTTTCAAGGTAAAAATGAACTGCGGTTAAATTTCTAATCAAAAAAATTTTTAACTTAGGTTAACTTTAGCGCGAAAAGTTTCCGCAGGCAAATCGAAATATCGACTTGTCTGCGGAAACAAAACTATTAATCTATTTTCTGATAAACAAACCGGCGATTGCCAAAACTTCGGCTTTTGAGAGCGGTTCGTCAAAAGCCTGCGAAGCTATCTTGGCGTTTAAGCCCGGCAAGCTCGCCACGTTGACCGTGCCTTGCGTCGTGTTGCCGTCGCCGTTATAAACCGGCTGCGTCGGCGCGGGCAATGTTCCGCGCGAGTCGCCGATAATCCACGGCGTTTCGCCGCGAAGCCGCCGAACCATCGCCGCGTGGCGCGCTTCGACCGAATGAATCCGAAGCGCCGTCGTCAAAATCATATCGTTCGATTTCAAATTGCCCGCCTGACCTTTGTATGCGCGAACGCCGGTGTCTTCAAACGCCTGCGAGACGGCGAGAAACGTTTGGTAATTATTGAAAACGTCGGCAAAAGCGCCGCCCGCCGTGAAATCGAAATTCGGTTTCGGCACGGCTTTGCTTCCTAAAACCGACCGCAGCAGCGCGACGTGCGCCGCTTCGTGTTTGCTGATTTGACCGAAAACGTCCTGCGTCTCCGACGGAATCAAATTTCCCGAACCGAGCGCCGTACGGTAAAATTCGTCTTCCAGATATTCAAGTGTCAGCGCGAAATTCAGCACGTCGACGATTTTTCCCGGCAGCTTTTTGTCTTTTCCGTAAGCCGCTCCCGCCAGCGCGCCGAAGGAAAGAATCGTCGTTGCCGCAACCGCGCCGGTCATCAATTTGGCTTGTTCAATCGGCTCACGGCGTGCCGTCATTTCCTGTATATAATCAGGTTCGATTGTTTCTAAAAGTGGTGTGTTGTTATCCATTTTCTTTCTCCTTTTACGCTTTCGGCAGCGGTAATCTGTTTGCCGTAACCGGCGTTGTGATATACGGCGCAACGAGCGGCAGAACCTGCGCCGGCAATCTCGCCGGGTCTAAACCGGTTGCCGGGTCGGTTACGTCGTCGCCCGAAAAATACGCCGAATTCGGCTGCAGCAAATCGCGCAAGGTTGCTGCGTGGCGCGCTTCGACCGAAACGATTTTGCCTGCGATGAGCAGAAACAGCGGATTTTTCAACAACTGTCCCGCGCCGTTGTAAGCCGATACGCCCGTATCTTCAAACGTATGCGCGGTGTTCAGCACGCTGTCGCGGCTGTTAAAATTGATTGACGTGAAATTTACCTGTAAATTGGGAATCGCTTTTTTGCCCAGCACGGCTTTGAAAAATTCGCGGTGCGCGATTTCGTTGTCGCGGATATTGCTTAAAATGAACTGTTCCTGCGAACTCATTCCCGCATACGGCGTGGCTAGAACCTGCGTGTAAAACGCTGATTCGAGCTGTTCGAGCGCGTAGGCGTAATTTAAAACGCCGAAATCGCCTTTGCCCAAATCGACCGCGCCCGATTTATCCTGGTCAATCGGCAAACCCAAAAACGCCGCTTTGGCGCTCAATTTTTCAGCGTTCAATGCCCCGAACGCAAAAGCAGTCAACGCCGCCGCGCTTGACCATTTGATAAACGAGCGCCGCGAAGTTTCATTGCTCAACGTCGAAGACAGCGAGCTTTCGGCTTCGGACTTAAAATTGTTTTCCACTTCTCTCACCTCCAAAATAATTAAAACGCTTTATAGTGATACGAATTTTTCCGAACCACCGAAAGCAAGCTGTATTCAAATTTCTATTGTCTGAAAATTGACGTTTGATATTTGAATTTATTACTGCATATAATAAATTTTAGTTTTTATAAGAACGGAGGTTCTGTCTTTTTTTAGACACAAGTGATTTGGAAGAAAGACCGAGGTTTTATTGAATTAGACGTTCGGGCGGAAATGCACTTTACAAAATCTGACTTGAATAAAAAAACGAAAGCCGCCGAATATTTTAAAAATTCGGCGGCTTTCTAAGTTTTATGGCGGAGCCGACGGGACTCGAACCCGCGACCTCCAACGTGACAGGCTGGCGTTCTAACCAACTGAACTACGACTCCGCAAAGGAAGGGATGAAACTTGAAATTTGAAACTTGAAAATTCAAGTTTCATCCCTCAAATCTCAAATCTTAGTATTGGTGGGCATGAAGGGACTCGAACCCCTAACTTCCTCCTTGTAAGGGAGGCTGTCTACCAATTGACGTACATGCCCGAAAACTGTTTTCAATCAATTTTACTTTGACACGACGCTCTGATATATGTCAAAAAATCGCGCCTTTGATAATCAAAAGGCGAATTGCAATGCTACGAAACATCCGGCTCGAATGTCAAGTTTAGGGGAATTTTATAAATGAAAAACTTGCCCGCCGTTTGACTGCAAATTTCAATTCGACCTTTTCTGCAACTGCGGTTTTGACTGCGCGTTTTTACTTGTTGGCGCGTTGTCGAAAGATAAAATCGTGCCGCCGAAACCCACCGCGAAACCTTTTTTACCGTTGAAAAAAACTCGTTCGAGCTTGTGCGTCGTGTTCGATGCGACGGGCGTCCAAATGTTTCCGCTCGTCGTCGAATGCAGAATCGCGCCGCCGTCGCCGACCGCCCAACCTTCAGCCGTGTTTGAGAAAAAAACGTCGGTCAAATCTCGAGCGACGGTTGAGGTTTGCTCGCGCCACGATTTTCCGCCGTTGATGGTTTGATAAATTTTGCCAGCGCCGCCGACCGTCCAGCCGAGCTTCGGATTTACGAAAAAAACCTTCGCCAGTTTCGGCTTTTGCTCGCCGTAAATCGCCGCCTTGTTCCAGCTTGCGCCCGCATCGTCGCTGAAAAGAACGCTGCCGCCCGCGCCGACGATTATTGCGTGAAAATCGTCTGTAAAAACGCCGTCGCGCAGTAAATATCTGGTTGACGAAGCGACCCTTTTCCACGTTTTCGCCTCGTCATCATAAACCAATAATGCGCCGGACTCGCCGTTTGCCATTGCCAGACCGTTTTTCGCAAAGAAAATTCCCGCAATCCGCTCGCGTCTGCCGCCGGAGAAGTTAAATTCTTCTCGTTCCCAATGTTCGCCGCCGTCGCGCGTCCTTAAAAGATAGGACGGCGATTTCGCGCCGCGATTGTAAGCGTCTCGCTGACATAAAAGCCAGCCGTTGTTTTCGTCCGTGAAACGAATTCGCTCGATTGTGTCGTCGGTAAATTTTTCGCGCGCCGCCGTCCACGTTTTTCCGCCGTCGCTCGTCGAAAGAAACGCGCCGCCGCTGCCCGCGACAAAGCCTTTATTTTCATTAACGAAATAAACGTCATGCAGCCAAGCGAGCGTGCCGGATTTCTGCGCCGTCCAATCGCCGCCGCGCGCCGTCTGCAAACAAACCAGACAACAGATAACAACTAAAAAATTTTTGGCGCAAAACATAGAAATTTGGTGAGAAGTGAAAAGTGAAAAGTGAAAAGTTTCGGATGATAGATTAAAAATTCCGAAACTTTTCACTTTTAGTTTTTTTATTTTTTCACTTATTTTAGAAGCCGCCGCCGAACAGCAATTTAAAGACGCTGACTTTGCTGATGATATTGACGATGGTTTCGACTTTTTTGATTCGGTTGCCCGGCACAATTACTTGGTCGCCCGGCACGATATAAACCATTTCGGCTTTGCCGCGCGCTATTTCCTGAAGATTTACGGGAATCTGCGTCAAACCGTTTGCCGTCTGACGCACGACCGTAACGCGCTTGCTGTCGCCGGTGCGCAGGACGCCGCCGGATTCGACAATCGCTTCATATACGCTCAAGCGGCGTTCCATCATTTTGACGCCGGGCGTTGCGACATCGCCCAAAACGCTGTAACGCGCCGAGCCGACTTTTTCCAAAGTTACGGTAACGTCCGGGTCGATAATATATTCGGCGAGCTGTTTTTTGATTTCGTCCTGAACTTGCTCAGTGGTTTTGCCGCCGACGAAAATGCCGGATTTTATCAGCGGATAAGAGATTTTCGCCGTCGGCGGAACGGTGATTCCGGCTTTGCAGTAATCAGGACACTGACCGAAAACTTCGACGGAAATGATGTCCTGCGGTCCGAGCCTATACTCCGTCATATAGCTGTTGTAATAAGGAATAACCGCCGCTTCTTCTTCGGACAGCGTTTCGCGCCGCAAAGATTTGTCGTCCGTTTTTTTATTGTCCGGCAGGCTTTGTTTGTCTGGCTCAACCGCCGCTTTTGCCGTCGTCGTAGATGTTTCAGCGGGCGTTTCGATTTTTTTCGGTTCGACTTCAGGCGTCGCAGATGCAACCGCGACCGCAACGGGCTGTTCTGTTTTCACGCTCGCAATCCGTTCGCGCTTTTTCGGCGCGTTCAAATCTTCCTGCGCCGCCGCGCCAATCGAAAAAATTAAACTGCCGGCAATCACTAAACCGATGTTTTGAAATAATTTTACTGCTTTCATATTTCCTCTCGTTCCTGTCGTCGTTAAAATAAACGTTTATTAAACTAGTTTATCCAATTTATTTTAAGTAATAAATGATAGGTGATAATTGACTGGTTTTAGTTTGCTGTTATTTATCACTTTTCACCTTTCACTTTTTATCTGCCTTTACCGAACAACACGGTTTTGACCGTTTCAAACACTATCACGAAATCGAGCGCGAGGCTTTGGTTTTTGATGTAATACAAATCGTATTGCAGCTTGCGGCGCGCGTCTGCGACCGACGCGCCGTAAGGATATTTTATCTGCGCCCAGCCGGTCAGTCCCGGCGCGGTCAAATGGCGATGCTCGTAAAACGGAATTTCTTCCGCCAACTGCGCGACGAAATGCGGGCGTTCCGGGCGCGGTCCGATAAAGCTCATCTCGCCTTTTATTATATTCCAAAACTGCGGAATTTCATCGACGCGAACGATGCGAATAATGCGTCCGACGCGCGTCGTGCGGTCGTCGTCCGTTGACGCCCAAACGGGCTTGCCGTCTTTTTCCGCGTCGGTTTTCATCGAGCGAAACTTTATGACATTAAAAATTTTACCATTTTTCCCGACGCGCTGCTGACGGTAAAAAACCGAGCCTTTCGAGTCTAGCTTGATGAAAATCGCCGTCAAAACCGCAATCGGAAACGAAAAGACCAGACCGATTAACGCCAGCGAGCGGTGAACGACTTCGCGGAGAAAAGTCGTCAGGCGCGTGTCGCGCTCGCGTCCGGCGAAAATCAGCCACGACGGGCGCACCATTTCTAGATTGACCTGTCCGGTTACGCGCTCGAAAAACGACGTGCATTCTTCGATTGAAACGTTTCCGGCGAGGCTCATCTTAAGGAGCGTTTCGGTCGGAAAAGTTCCGCGCCGCTCGCGCACGGCGGTTACAATCCGGTCGATTTTATCGCGTTTGACAATCGTTTCAAGGTCTTTTGCCGCGCCGAGAAGATTCATCTTTGCCGAAATCTGTTCGGGCTGCGCGTCGTTTTCCGTAACGAAGCCGACGATTCGATAACCCGCGTCGCGCCGCTGCCAAATCGCTTCCGCCGTCTCAAGCGCCGAGCGTCCCGTGCCGACGATAACGATTTTCTCGCCGATTTCCGGGTGTCCCGTCAAATAGTGAATAGAATTTCGCCAGCCCAACAGCAAAACCAACACGACCGGAACGGAAATGACCGACACGCCGCGCCCGATAAAAAGCGTCGGGACAAAATAAAAAAGCAGCGCCAGCAGCGCCCACGCGATTCCCAAAGCCTGCACGAGCCGCAGCATCAACTCGCGCCGGTTGCTCATTACGGTGTAATCGTAAAGGTCGTAAAAATATAAAATCAGCAAACAGACCAGCGTCGCCAATACGATTTTCAGCCAGCCGTTTCTCTGGTTCAGCTCGTTATCCGCGCCGGAGAAGCCGAGACGCAGATAGAGCGCCAAAACCACTCCGCCGTAAATAATGGCGGCGTCGGCAAGGATTAACCAAACTGTGCGCTGGCTTAAACTGCGTCTGCTCATCAAATCAATTAAGAATTAAGAATTGTGAAGATTAAACAATAAACGGCAACTGCAAATATAACCGACACGCAGGAGAAATGTTTTTTATTTTTAATTCTTAATTCTTAATTTTTCAGCCGTCGGCTCGAATCGTAATAGCCGTAATTATAATTGGATCCTTCCAGAACGTCTTCGGATTGGTTGAGGACGACGCCGAGCATTCGGTCGCGCGGAAGTTGTTCGAGAACGCGGTCGAGCGAGGCGTAGCGCGTGTGTCCGGCGCGCACGACGAGCATCGCGCCGTCGGCTTGATTTATCAGCACGGTCGCGTCGGTGAAAATCCCCAAAGGCGGCGCGTCGATAATGATGTAATCGAACATATCGCGCGCTTCGCGCAGAATTTCTTTAAATTTCGGACCCGAAAGAAGCTCGGCAACGTCGCTTCTGGCTTCGCCGCCCGGCAAAATATGCAGTCCGGCGGGTTCTAATTTGATTATCGATTCGAGCAAAGTGGCGCGTCCCGCCAAAATGTCGGACAATCCTTTGTCGGTTTCGATTCCCAAGTAATCAGACAGACTCGGCATTCGCAAATCGCTGTCGATGACCAGCGCGCGCACGCCGTCGGTCTGCGCCAGCATCCACGATAAATTCAACGCGGTTACGGATTTCCCCTCGCTCTGATTGACGCTCGCAACGACTATTGATTGCAGTTTTTCGCGCTGGCTTCTGTGCAGAATCTGGGTTCGCAGGCTGCGATATTCTTCGCAGTAATTGGAGTTCGGCTGCGTGATGGCGACCAGACGCGGTTCGACGCGCGCGGCTTCGACATTCCAAACGGTAAAATCGTTGAAATGTTTTTCCGAAGCCGCGCGCGCCGGATTGACCGCGACGACGGCGTTCAAAGTTGCCCCGGCAGTTTTTTTCAATTCCAAATCAGGGAGTGCCTTCCCGATTAAAGAATCCGTTTTCTGCCCATTGAACGCCAGAGCTGTTGACGTTGTTGCGGCTTCCGCGTTTTTTTCGGCGTCGCCGTTGGTTGGCGGCGCGCCAATTTTAACCGCGTCGTTCGACAGTAATTCGGGCGGTGTATTGACGCGCCGCGCGGCTTTTTCAAATGAGACGACGTTTCCCGCCGCCTGTTTTTCCGCGTCTGCAAACTGCTGCTGCTCGTGCTGCTCGCTCTGTCTTTTTTGTAATGCTTTGAGAATGCTCATTTTTTTAGTGGTGAACGGTGAGTGGTTAGTGATTAGTGAAAGAACCAAATTCCTAACACTAACCGTTCACCGCTAACCGTTATCCGTTATTATTTACTTTGATACCTTTTTTCGGCTTGCCCGATGCCATCGCCGCCTCTGCTTTGCTTTGATTGTTCCAAAGCTCATCGCGTCCTTCGGCGGTCAAAATTCCGGCTGAAGAAGAAGAAGAATTGCTTTTTTCTTCGGAGGCTTTTTTGCCGCTCGAAACTTTATTCGAGCGCGGCGTCAAATCTAAATTCTCGGCGACTTCTTCGACAATTTGTCTGCCGATGAGCGTGTCGCCCGCCGCATAAGCCGCGAGCATCGAGTTGTCGCACAAATTGTTTATCTGGCGCGGAATGCCTTCCGAACATTGAAAAATAAAATCAATCGCTCCCGGCGTGAACAAATTTGGCTGGTCTGCGCCGGCGATTAAAAGTCGTTCGGTAATGTATCGCTCGACTTCATCGGCGTTCGGCAACTGGTGCATATTGCAGCGCAAAGCGACGCGCTGTTTGAGTTGCCGCAAATTCGGCTGATTTAATTTTTCGCGCAGTTCGGGCTGTCCCGTCAAAACGATTTGCAGGTGTTTGGCGTTGTCCGATTCAAAATTCATCAGCAGGCGGATTTCTTCTAAAACGTAGTCGGAAAGCTCGTGCGCCTCGTCGATAATCAAAACGGTGCGCAGTCCGCGCTCGTGTCTCGATTCGAGAACTCTGCCCATTTCATCAAGCAATTCGGCTTTGTTCGTCCAATCCTTGATGCCGAGCATCTGCGCGACATGATGATAAAATTCGTCAATCGACAGTCGCGGATTGAAAATATACGTCGCTAGAACCGACGAATCCAGTCGCCGCAAAATCCAGCGCAGCGCCGTCGTTTTGCCCGTTCCGACTTCGCCCGTCAGGACAATTAAGCCTTTGGCGTTTTCCAAACCATAGTAAAGACTCGCCAGAACTTCGTTATAAGACGGCGTGAACACAATAAAACGCGGGTCGGGCGTCAATGTGAATGGCGTGTCTTCCAACTCGAAAAATTCGTTATACATATTTTCCTCTCAACAATTCCGAATTTCAGAAAAAAAATTTAGAAATCGGATTTTCTCTTAAGAAATCATTCGCTCGAAAACGCGCGACATTTCCAGTCCCAAAATTATCAGCGGAATTGTGCCGATTGCCGTTAGGACGCCCGCCGCGACTTTTAACCAGTGCAGACGTTTTCGCCTGACTTTTTCGTCGTGCGAGAGCAGAGGCGGCACGGACGCCAGAACGGGCAGTCCCGTGTAATGTTTCGCGTCCTCGATGTTTTGAATTTTCAGCACGCGCGGCAATTCAAACATCGCGGCGAGCATCAGTCCGAGCGCGAGACCGGCAACCGCCCCCATCCCCGTCAGCATCCCTTTTTTCGGCGCGACGGGCGTTTGCGGCAGATTCGCCGGGTCTTGCACGCGAATGGTTTCGCCCTGCGCGTTTGATTCGCGGTCGACTTGCAGGCTCGCGCCGTTTTTCAACTTCAACAAATCGTCGTAAGTCTGTTTCGCCGACTGCCACTGCGTGTTGATGCTTTCGAGCGCGACGCGGACGTTCGGCGAAGCGTTTATTTTTTCGTCGATGGCGGCAATCTGTGCGGCGTTTTGTCTTTGCTCGACATCCTTGACCTGCGTTTGCTGGTCAATCTGCCCGAGCTGGCTTTGATATTTCTGCCGCTCGATTTCCATATTCTGCTTTTGCATATCGGCTTTGCGCGAGCTTTGCATCGTCGCGCTTTCGATATTCTTCTGAGTATTTTTTTTCAAAGCCTCGATTTCGTCGTTGACCTTTTCGATGTCGTTTTTCGCCTTGATAACTTCCGGGTGCTTGTCCGTTAAAGTCAGTTTCAAGTTCGCCAGCCGCGAGTTAAACTCGGCGCGTTTGCTGACAAGCTGAATATATGCGGGCGAATCTTCGATGCGCGCTGCCTGCGCCGCTGCGTCTTTGGTTTCCTTTTCGCCGAAATCTTCGATAAGCCGCGCCGATGCGTTGAGAGCGCGAATGTTGTCGTTGATGCGTCCCTTTTCGGTCAGCAAGCCTTCTTTTTCTTTGGAAATCGTATCCTCGCGCTTCTGCAAGCCTTCTCTTTGCGCGATTAAGCCCTGCACGGCTTCGGGCAGAATATCGACGTTGTTCATCATCACTTGAAGGCGTTCTTTTTCCTTCTGGTCAAGCGCCTGTCTTGCTTCGTTCAAATTGTTTTCGATAAAATTCTTCGTAACTTCGGCGCTTTGCGTCGAGGCGTCGACCTGCGCGGTAACGTATTTACCGGCAAGCTCCGCCGCCACGTTGCGCGCCGCTTCGGGCGAGCGGTCGCGGTATGTCAGGCTGAACGCCGCCACTTTTTCCTCGCTTTTCAGCAATTCGATCTGAATGTTTCTCTGCATTTTCGCAACGACAAACTCCATCGGCACGCCCGCGTTTCGTTCGAGTTCAAAAAGCCGATATTTTATAATCAGCGGCTCGAGCGTCGTGCGGCTCTGAACTTCCGATTTTATCGTTTGCAGCCGCTGCGTAATATTTTCGTCGGTCAGCGACTGGACGGGCAAAGAAATCGCGGGCGGCTTAATCGTCAGCAAAGTTCTCGATTCATACACGCTCGGCAATTTATAAACAACATAGCCGATTGCCGCCGTCATCGTTACGACGGGCAGCAAAATTAACCACATCCGCCGCTTCAGCATTCGGACGAATTCGCCCACCGTTCTTTGTCTAAATTCAACGCTCATATCTTTTTATCAGGCAACAGGTAATAAATGATGAATTTGTATTTACTTATCAATTATCGCTTCTCACTTATTACTTAATTTATAAACTCGCCAGCAAATCGCGCGCGCTCTGCATTTCCTTTTGGCTCAAGCTGTCGGCGTTTTGCAAAGAGGCTTCAAGCTCGCGGCGCGCCGATTTTTATCGCCTGCCGCCGCTAAAATCGTCCCTAAACGCGCGCGGTAAGCCGGATTGATTTTCGCGCCTCTTCGTTTGGCTTCGATTTGGTCTAGCGCGACGGCTTTTTTCATCTGCTCGATTGCCGGCAAAAACAAGCCTTTTTTGTAATAAACCCAGCCGAGCGTATCGAGATAACCGGCGGCGCTCTGATTTTTATTGACTGTTTTTTGCGCTAACTGCAATGCTTCGTCCAGATTTCCCTGATTGTTGTCGGCGATAAGCCACGCCAGATTATTGGCGGCAACGGGCGCGTCCGACTCAATATCCAGCGCCTTTCGATAATTTTTTTCCGCATCGGCAAAATTGCCGCGTCCTTCTTCGAGCATTCCGAGCAAAGTATAAATCGAAGCCGAAGGCTTTTTCCCGATGACTTTATTATATTGTTCGAGAGCCGCGTCCGTTTGGTTTCGCTCTAATAAAATCGCCGCAAAAGCCGAATAAGCCGGAAGATATTCGCCGTCCGTCTCGATTGCCGTTTTCAATTCGTTTTCAGCCGCGCTTTGGTTGTTTTCCGCCGTAAAAACGTCGGCTTTCAAATAATGCAAAGCGGCGAGTGCGTCCCGTTGATTGTCGCCTTGCGCGATTAACTTGTTGATGCGCGCGCGCGCTTCGCCGAACTGCTTTTGCGTTTTTAAGATTGCTATCAAACCGGTGAGCGCGTCAAAATTTTTCGTGTCCGCCGTCAAAGCGTTGTTGTAGAGTTTTAACGCTTCCGACGTGTTTTTTTCCGCGACGAAAACTTTCGCCAGATTGACCATCGCCGCCGCCGAATTCGGCGAAAGTTTCTGAACCTGCTGCAAATCGGCGCGCGCTTCCGCGAGTTTTCCCAATTCCAGATTTGCCAAGCCGCGCGCCGTCAGCGCGCGAACGCGCAAATCTTCGAGTTGCTGCGCCGTGTTTTCCGCGTTCGGATAAGCATTCGTCGCCGCTTGAAATAAATCGGAGGCTTGGCGCAAAGCCTTGTGCGGCTCGCCGTCCGCAAAATCCGCCTGAATTTTCAAGAGTTTGGCGCGCAGGTAGTTCGGGTGATATTTTTCCAAATCACCGATAAATGCGCGTGCCGGTTCGATTTGCCCGAGCGCGAGCCGCGCCTGCGTCATATAAAAAAGCGCGGTGCGCTGGCTCGGCTGTTTTTTCAGAATTTCTTCCAAATCTTTGACCGCATCTTCGGCTCGATTTTCCTGTAGGCGAAGGCGCGCGCGCAGCATCAACGCTTCGGCGTCCGTGTCATTTGATTTTAATAATACGTCCAATTGCTCGGCGACAAGCTCGTTTTGCTTGCGTTCGAGATAAATTTCGGCAAGCCGGTAACGCGCGCGCGCAGACTCCGGCGCGCCTTTCAAAATGTCGCTCAAAACCGCAATCGCTTCGTCGTCGCGCCCGACCGCCGAGTAAAAGCCGGCTAAATCAAGGCGCGCTTCGTTGCTGTTTTCCTGTATAAAAACGAGTTCTTTGTAAGTTTGTTCGGCGCGGTCAAATTGCCGCTGTTTGAGATAAAATTCGGCAACCGCCTGCCGCGCTTCGATGCTTTCCGGCTCGACTTCGGCGGCGCGTTTATATTGTGCTTCGGCTTCGTTAAATCGTCCGGCTGAATCGAGAAATCGGGCGTATTCGATATAGCCGAGCGAACGGAGAGGCGCGACCGAAATGCCTTTGTTTATCGCGTTTTCGGCTTCTTCCGCCTTGCCGATTTTCGAGAAGTAGCGCGCCACGCTCATATAAGTTTCGGCGCGGTCGGGTTCGAGCGCGACGGCGTAGCCCAAAACGCCCAAAATTTCTTTTTCGGATTTTTTCTGCGCGGCGAAAAGGCTTGCTTTAAGAACGTGCGCTTCGACGTATTTCGGATTAATGGCGAGAATGTCTTCGAGAATTTTCTGCGCTTCGCCTGCTTGCGGCGGCGCGGTCAGCAAATAATAATTGCCGAGCTTTATTTTCGCTTCCAGATTTTCCGGCTGCAAATCGGCGACCGCGCGCAGCTCGTTGACCGTCTCAGACAGTTGTCCGAGACTTTCAAACGCGCGCGCCAAACCCCAATGTGCTTCAGCCGACCGCTTGTCGATGTCCGCAGCGGTGCGAAATTCCATTATGGCTTCGTCGAATTTCCGCTTTTGCAGATATTCTTCGCCGCGCGCTAAATGTTTTGCTTTCGATTGGCTGCCGCACGACGCGCCAGTCAAAATCAGACCGAGCAGAAGTAGAAACGGCAAAAAGGCAGGCGGGAAAAACCTGTTATAAAAATTTTGGCACTCGTCTCTTGTTCGCATCTTTTCCAATGATTTTCCGGCGAAAATCGTTGCGCCGAACGTCTTGCGCAGTCAGGGCATTGACCGCGAAAAACCTTTTCTGCGCTTTGAACTTTCACGAAAAACTTTTTCGCTCAAAAGGGCAATTTCTTGCGAAAGCGTTTTTCGTGAAAAAACTTAAAAATTTCAAATAAATCCGGTTGAAAATTTTCAACCTGTCTAAAAATCTGCCGCTTTCGGTCGTCGGCATTTGTGAAAAACTTTTAATCGCTGTTTAATTTCAGAAAAAAACTTTAGCAGTTTTGGAATCGGTCTTTTATGTTCGTCAGTCTTTATGTAAGGTATAAAACGTTTGTCTTCAAAACTGCTGAAACACGCGCCGATTGTTTTTCGACTTATGAGATTTCGTTGATTATACTCAAAAGCCGCATAAAATCCAAACTTTTTAATCGGGAACAAACGACGAGAGACGAGCGGCAGCCTGCGCCGCCAAATCAATCGCCGCTTTTGTCGCGTCGGTTTCCGAATTGCCGCCGCCGAAATCGTCGGTCATCACGCGCACCATCGCGCCGTCGGTGCGTCGCCGCTGAATGCTGTCGACGACCGTTTCGATTTTATCAAGGTATTCGCTCCGCTCGCGCCGCCCGCGCCCCTGATACCAGTAAATCATAATCGCCCGATACGCGCCGTTTTCGACCGTAAATTTATTCGCCGCGAAAGTTTTGCCCGGCGCAAATTCGATTTCGACCGTTTCGGGACTTTGCATCGTCCAGCCCGCGCCCGGCAAGCAGTTTTGCGGGCTGTGATAGCCCGCGCCCGTGCGCTGCGAAGCGTAATAACCGACGTAAAGATTGGCGATTCTTCCGGCAGGCGAAACGTATTCGCGCATCGTGTAATCGGACGCGCGCAGAACTGATTCGGTCTGCGCGTCAAACCGAATTTCATTGCCTTTTTGTTTCCACGCGCCGAGGTTGGCGGGCATTTCCGCCAAAGGTTTTCTAAAAACTTCGGCTTCGCCGCGCCGCTCGAACCAATTGATAAACACGCCGCCCGTTAAAAGCGCAACCAGCAGCAAATTGAAGACGGGTTTTAGGTTTGGGGTTTTAGGTTTGAGGTCAAACGATTGGCGATTGCCGATAACGGAATTTCCGTCTCCCGAATTTGAAACTTGAACTTTGAACTTTGAGCTTTCCGCCTCTCGTAATTCGTAATTCGTAATTTCAGCGTCGCCACTTGTTTCGGCGTTTTCGCCGTGAAATTTCTTGACGATTACATTCAGCCCGAGCAGAAGCGCGAGCGCAAACATATAGACGAGCCAGCCGGAACTTGTATGCCAAGCGCCTTCGGTCGCCTGTTTGCCGTAATAATAAGTTAAAACTCCGGTTGCCGTAACGCGCGCGGCGTTTGTCAAAATCGCAATCGGAACTGCGGCGAACATCAAAATTACGGTGCGCCAGAAATCGAAATTTCGCAAAAAAGCGAATCTGCCTTTTTCTATTTTTTCACTTTTCGAGCGCGTAAAATAAGCAAGAACAAGCGCGAGCGTAACGAGCGTCATCAGAGAACGAATGCCGCTGCACGCTTCAACGACTTCGAGCGCAACGATTTGCGTCGCGCCGCGCGGCAAAAGCTCGATGACGTTTCCTTTTCTAACGGTCGGTAATTCAAACAGGCGAATTCCCCAAACAGCCGCCTGCGACGCTTGTATTTGCAGCGGAAAAGCTATTTTATTGAAAATAATCTGCGGAATCGGAACGGCGAGAAGAAGCAGCAGAAACGGCGCGACGAGCGCTGTTAAAATGCGCGCGCCGAAAAAATAAACGACAATTCCGGCGAGCATCACGATAAGAGAAATTCTCTGCGTGAAAAGCTCTGCGCCCAAAGTTCCGCCCAAGAGCATCAGAAACGCAAACGAAATCAACAAAAAACCGAGCAAAACCGACGGCTTTTCCGCCGCCTGTTTCAATTGGTCGAACTCCAGCCAGACGATAAAACCGACGACGAACGGCACGAGCAAACCGTGCGAATAATTTTCGTCCGTCCACCAGTCGAAGCCCAGTTTTGCCAGAACATTCGCGTAAAGAACCGCCAGAGCCGCCGCAATCGCAGCGGGACGCCAGAGACTTTGAAAATTTAATGCACCGGAATTCATCGGGAAATTGCGAGGCGGGAAAAAGAAGCTACGAGAATTTTCTCGCGTCCTTTGCGATTATAACAGATTTTCCGAAACTCAAAATAAATTTTTCCCGTTTGGGTTTGAACAGTTTTTCCCGCGCCAAAATCTTCAAAAACTATTTTTCGCGCCGCAAAATAAAATCAGCCAAATCGCGCAAAAGCTGCGTATCGCCGTCAATTTTTTTGAGCGCGTCGAGCGATTGAGAATAAACTTTTTTCGCCAATATTTGCGCGTCTTTGACGCCGAAAAAGGCTGGATATGTTGCTTTTTCCGCCGCCAAATCCTTGCCCGCCGTTTTGCCTAAAGTTTCCGTCGTCTGCGTTACGTCCAATAAATCGTCGGTAATCTGAAACAGCAGACCGAGATTTGCGGCGTAATTTGAAATGGCTTCGAGCTTTGAGTTGTCGGCTTCGGCGACGATTGCGCCCGCGCGCGCCGCAAACGAAATGAGCGCGCCGGTTTTGCTTCGGTGAATGGTCTCCAGATTTTCAAGGGAAATTTTCCTGCCCTCGCCGTCCAAATCAAGCTGTTGTCCGGCAACCATTCCCGCAGGCGTTCCGGCGGCGCGCGCCAGTTCGGAAATCAATTTTACGCGAATGTCCGGCGTCAGATTTTCGTCCGCCGCAATCGCTTCAAAAGCTAAAGTCTGCAAAACGTCGCCCGCAAGAATCGCCGTCGCTTCGCCGAATTTTTTGTGGCAAGTTTGCCGCCCGCGCCGTAAATCGTCGTCGTCCATCGCAGGCAAATCGTCGTGAATCAAAGAATATGTATGAATCATCTCGACCGCCGCCGCCGCCGATAAAAGTTTATCGCGCGGCGCGGCGAAAGTTTTGCCGACAGCCAGCAGAAGCGCCGGACGAAAACGCTTGCCGCCCGCAAACAAACTCCAACGCACGGCTTTGTGCAGTTTCGCCGGTTCGGTTTTCTCGTTCGGCACAAGCCGTTCGAGCATTTCGTCAACTGTTTGCGAGCATTCGGCAAAAAATATTTTTAAGTCGTTCATTTAAAGTAATTGGTTTGTCGATTTATTTTAACCGAAGTCGGCGGTTATGAAAATTTTGAGGTTTTTCATCGCAGAAGCGCAAAGCAAACGCGAGAGATAGAAATTCTCGGCGAAACTTCAGTGCGCGTCTCTGCGCTTGGGCAGTGGAAATCACAATCAAAACCTTTCGCGCTTGCTTTGCGTATAAGTTAAAATCTACAAATCTGATAAAATCCGAAATGAAAATTCGCGTTTTCAATTTCCAGAAGAATTAGACAAGGAGTTTGCGATGAAATCAAAGAGCGTTTTTATAACTCTGCTCGTCCTCGTTTCGCTTATGACAACGATTGCCACAGCACAGAGAGGCGAAAAACTGCCGCCCCTGAAATATAAAGAAATCACCTTAAAAAACGGCTTGCGCGTGATTATGCACGAAGACCATTCGACGCCCATTGTCGCCGTCAACGTCTGGTATCACGTCGGCTCGAAAAACGAAACGGTCGGGCGCACCGGCTTTGCGCACCTTTTCGAGCATATGATGTTTCAAGGCTCGAAAAATTACAACAACGATTATTTTAAACCTTTGCAGGAAGCGGGCGCGAACCTGAACGGCTCGACGACCGCCGACCGCACGAATTATTACGAAACCGTTCCGTCAAACTTTTTGGAGTTGGCTTTATTTATGGAAGCCGACCGAATGGGCGGGCTGCTTGAGGCGATGACGCAGGAAAAGCTCGACAACCAGCGCGATGTTGTGAAAAACGAGCGTCGCCAGCGTTACGAAAATCAGCCTTATGGAACGGCGTTTGAAAAAATCTTCGCCGAAATGTATCCGGCAGACCATCCGTATAACTGGACGACAATCGGCTCGATGGCGGATTTGTCCGCCGCTTCACAGGACGACGTGAAACAGTTTTTCCGCACTTATTACGTGCCGAACAACGCTTCGCTCGTTTTAGCCGGAGATTTCAACCCGAAAGACGCGCAGAAATTGGTCGAAAAATACTTCGGCTCGATTCCGCGCGGCACGGGCGACATCAGACGCCCGACGCCCGCGACGCCGAAAATAAACGGCGAGATTCGCAAAACTTTTGAAGACGCCGTGCAGCTCTCGCGCGTTTATATGGTCTGGCAAGGCGTGCAGGCATATTCGGCGGACGACGCCGCGCTCGATATGCTCGGCTCGATTTTGACGGCGGGACGCGGCTCGCGCCTGCAATCGAATCTAGTCTACGGCAAACAAATCGCGCAATCGGTCAGCGCGTTTAACTACGCGCAGGAAGCCGCCGGAAATTATATCGTCCAATCGGACGCTAAACCCGGAAAATCTCTCGGCGAAATAGAAAAAGAAATCAATGCCGAAATCGAGCGTATCAAAAACGAGTCGCCGACGGCTGAAGAAATGGCGCGCGCGCTCAACACAATCGAAGCGCGGACGATTTTCGGTCTGCAAACGGTTCAAAATAAAGCCGATACGCTCAACAGCTACGCGACGTTCTTGGGCAAACCCGATTACGCGCAAGCCGACCTCGACCGTTACCGCAGAGTTACGCCCGCCGACATCTCGCGCGTCGCCAAAACTTATCTGAACGCCAACCGTTTTGTGATGAGTTTTGTGCCACGTAAAGAAGCGCCGCGTAAAGAAGCAGGCGACAATGCCCCTCGAAGAGGCGTCGGAATGCAGGGAATGATGGCAAATGATACGTCTGTGGCGGCGAACAAACCGACCTCGACAAAAGCGAAACAGAAAAACGAAACCGCTGACCAGAATTTGCCGAAACCTATGGCAGACCCGAAATTCAGCTTGCCCGCGATTGAAAAATCGAAGCTCTCGAACGGCTTGGAAGTCTGGACGGTCAAACAAACCGAATTGCCGATTATTTCGATGAATCTGGTTTTCAAATCGGGCGGCGGAACATTTGAGTCGGCTGAGAAATCGGGCGTGGCGAGTATGACTTCTAGCCTTTTGAATTCCGGCACGAAGACGCGCACGGCGGTTGAAATTTCAAACGCGCTTCAGTCAATCGGAGCATCGGTCGGCGCAGGTTCTGACTGGGATTCGGCGGCGGTTTCGATGCAGAGTTTGACGAAAAACTTGGACGCCGCGCTCGATATTTACGCCGACATCGTTACGAATCCGACATTCCCCGATGAAGAATTCGGCAAATATCGACAGCGCCTGCTCACATCGTTCGTCGCGCGCAAATCGCTGCCGAACGCGATTTCAAATCTCGTCTACAACAAGGTTTTATACGGCAAAAATCATCCGTACGGCAGACAGCTTTCCGGCGACGAAACTTCTGTTAAAGCCATCAGCCGCGCCGATTTAGAAAGTTTCTACGCAGCGAATTATCGTCCGAACAACGCGGTTTTAATCGTCGTCGGCGATGTCGATAAAAAGACTTTAATGCCGAAGCTCGAAAGGACGTTTGCAAATTGGAAATCCACCGGTGATATGACAATGATGAACGTTCCCGAAGCAATGATGGCGGCGAAACCGGGAATTTACATTGTCGATAAACCGGGCGCGGCACAGTCGGTCGTCTCAATCGGTCAGGTCGGCGTCTCGCGCAGCAGCCCGGATTATTTCCCGCTGCAAGTGATGAATTCGATTTTGGGCGGACAGCTCGTTTCGCGCGTCAGTCTCAATTTGCGCGAAGACAAAGGCTACACTTACGGCGCGCGTTCGGGATTTGTTTTCCGCCGCGGCGCGGGACCGTTTTCCGCATCAGCCGACGTGCAAACCGCCGTTACGAAAGAATCCGTGCAGGAATTTTTGAAGGAACTCAACGGCATTCGCGGCGCGATTCCCGTAACGACGAAAGAACTCGAATATAACAAGCAAAGTCTTATTCGACGTTACCCGCAGGGCTTTGAAACAGTCGGTCAGATTTCCGGTCAGCTTTCAAACCTCGTCGTTTATAATTTGCCCGATTCGTATTTCAACGATTACATCTCGCGCGTGAATGCCGTAACGATAGACGACATAAATCGCGTGGCGAATAAATATCTAACGCCGGATAAAATGGCAATCGTCATCGTCGGCGACCGAAAAACAATCGAACCCGGACTGCAAAGTCTGGGCAATTCGCTGGTTTTCCTTGACGCTGAAGGAAATCCGGTTCAATAAAACCGGAAGAAAACGGATAGCCACAAAAGACACAAAAGACACAAAAAAGAATTTAAATAATTTTTGTGCTTTTTGTGCCTTTTGTGGCTATGTTGGTTTCAAAAGTTCAACTTGCAATCGCCCTGATTTGTTCGACCAATTGTTGCGGCGGTTCTATTCCAAAATGTTTGTAAGCCGTGTCGGTTACTATGCGACCGCGCGGCGTGCGATTTAAAAAGCCGATTTGAATCAAATACGGCTCGATAACTTCTTCGATTGATTCGCGGTCTTCGCCCGTTGAAGCGCTAATTGTGCCGACGCCGACCGGACCGCCTTCAAATTTTTCGATAATCGACAAAAGCAATTTTCTATCAACTTCGTCCAAGCCGAAACGGTCGACTTCCATTTCGTCAAGCCCGCGCTGTGTAATTGCGCCGGTAATTCTTCCGTCGCCCAAAATTTCCGCGTAATCTCTAACGCGGCGCAACAGGCGATTGGCAATTCGCGGAGTTCCGCGCGAGCGTCGGGCGAGTTCGTTCGCGCCTGTCGCTTCGATTTCGACGCCTAAAATCTCCGCCGAGCGGTGAATGATAATTTCCAAATCTTTGCGCGAGTAAAAATCCAAGTGATTAACTATTCCGAAACGCCCGCGCAAAGGCGCGGAAATCATTCCGGCGCGCGTCGTCGCGCCGACGAGCGTGAATTTCGGCAAATCGATTTTTATCGAACGCGCGGCAGTTCCCTGACCAATAATCAAATCGAGCTGAAAATCTTCCATCGCCGGATAAAGAATTTCTTCGATTTGCGGTTTTAGGCGATGAATTTCGTCGATAAAAAGCACGTCGCCTTCTTCGAGATTCGTCAAAATCGCCGCTAAATCGCCGCCCTTTTCGACCGACGGCGCGTGCAGCGTTTTAAGACCCGCGCCGAGTTCGTTTGCAAGAATTATCGCCAAACTGGTTTTCCCCAATCCCGGAGGACCGAACAGCAAAACGTGGTCGAGCGCTTCACTGCGCCGCAAAGCCGCTTTTAAAAATATGCGTAAGTTGTTGACGATTTTCGTTTGCCCGATATATTCATCCAGCCTTTTCGGACGCAAAGATTGCTCGGCAGAAACGTCTTCAATCGTCGCCTGTCCGACGACCAAACCGTTTTGCCGCACCGGACTGCTTTCGACTAATTCTAGTGCCATTTATTTAAAAACCTCTTTGTTTGGATTGAAATACAATTTTACTACTTGCAAGATTTTGTTTCAAGTATGAAACAACGGCGAAAAATGAAACGCGGACTAATACGGATTCAGCGGATTGACACAGATATGAAAATTTAATTTCGTTTATTGAAGCTGTTGAAATTTATTTTTTGATTTATTCGTGCTGATCCGCTAAATCAGCGTTTGTCCGCGTCCAATTAAAATCTTTGCCCGTGCTTTAAAAATCCTACGCCGCTAATTTCAATTGCACGTGTTCGATTGTTTCCTGAACTTCTTCTTCGGCGATTTTTATTTCCGCTTTCGCATCGGCGATTCTCGCTAAAGGCGCGCTTAATTTGCCGACGAGCCAGCGTCGATAAATTTCGGCTTCCTGCAATTTTCCCGTCCAGCGCGCGCGGTCGAGCATCGTCAGCGCCATTTCAAGCGCGTGATGCTGTCCGGCGCGGTCTTGCCGGTCGGCGAAATATACGTAAGATTCCTGCAAATTATTGACGCTGCGACGCGCCGTGAAAACGTCTTTGAAGCCTAGTTTTCCTTGAAAATGTTTTGAATAAACGTTTTTCGGAAAGGCGTTCGACGTGTATAAATCGAAATAATTGTCGATTAAGCCTTCGCGCTGCAAAACCGAACCGATATAACTTGGCTTTGCGCCGGAAATCGCCGCAATCGCTTCAATCTCGGTCGTTCCCGAATTATAGAGCGACAAAATCATTTCCTTTTTGCTTTGAATCGCTTCCTGTTCTGTAACTTCAAACAAATTTCCGTTCATATTTTCAGTCATATTTTTTACCTCACTCAAACGCAAATTTAGATGTTTCATCCGTGAAACAAGTTGCTTTTCGCGTCAGAAATTTTCGAGAAATTTTCAAAATTAAGTTCTGTATTTTCAACAGTTTGCAGGCGCACGAAAATTATTTCCGTGCGGTTGAAAAAATAAAACTAAATCTTGAAATCAAGGGCGAAAAACGGCTTGTAAAAATGCAAAAAGTTAAAACGATTTTCGATTGCGGGTTGTGATTTCGTGAAAATTGAACAGCTTAATTTTTTGTAAAGTTTTCGGATTTCGAGACTTTTTTGATATGTATTGGCGGCGAAATGTGGTAAAAGATTAGCTGTAAATTCTCAAATTTGCCCGCATCCTTCCGGTTTATAAATTTGGTTTGGGAAAGATTTGTTTAATATAAGGAAATTTCAATAATGAAGCGTTTTTATTTAGTTTTGTTGAGTTTTATCGTGCTTGTCGTTGCAGCAGTCGGCATCAATTTTCACACAAAAGCTCAAACAACCGAGCAAGAGTGGACGAAGCAGCCTTATTTCGTTTCGCAAAGCATCGTCATCAGCCAGTTTTACGGCGGCGGCGGGCAGGCGAACGCGCCTTATACAAACGATTTTGTCGAACTTTTCAATCGCGGCAGCGCGCCGGTCAGTTTAAACGGCTTTTCAGTGCAGTATGCCGGAGCGACCAGCTCGAATTGGCTCGTAACGCCTTTATCGAACATAACTTTGCAGCCCGGACAATATTATTTGATTCAATACGCTTCAAACGGCACGGTCGGCAGCGCGCTTCCGACGCCCGATTTGATTGCGCCGCAGGTTACAACCACTTCGGGAACTTTTATTCCGAATTTGTCTTCGACGAGCGGAAAGCTCGCGCTCGTCAATACGACGACGACGCTTCCGTCCACATCAAATTGTCCGCTTAGCGATGCGTCAATCATCGATTTCGTCGGCTACGGCGCGTCGGCAAGCTGTTTTGAAAACACGAAAACGCCGGATTTGAGCGTTACAACAGCAGGCGTTCGCAAAGGCGGCGGGTGCGTCGAAACGGACGACAACAACGCGGATTTTTCCATAACGCTGCCCGCGCCGCGCAACACGAGTAGTGCCACAAATGCTTGTTTGGGCGGCAATCCAGTGATTTCCGCAACGGCTTCGGCAAATCCGAACACGGTTGTGCCGGGCGCATCGACGCTTCTGCGCGTCGCCGTTTCTCCGGCAACGACGCCGCCCAGCACTGCAATTACGGTTGTCGGAAATTTAACGAACATCGGCGGCTCGGCGACGCAGACCTTTTACGACGACGGCACGAACGGCGACGCGACTGCCGGAGACAACATTTTTTCTTTTCAATATACGATTCCGACGACGCTCGGCGGCGGCACGACGACCGTTTCAACGACCGTGCAGGACGCGCAGGGACGCACGGCAAGCCCGACAATCAGCATCACGATTTCCGCCGCGCCGACCAACGACGACCCGCTCATTCTCGGCAATCCGAGCGGCGCAACGGGCGACGTTGCCAATGAAAATAATTATTTAATGGTCAAGCCGCAATACACGCTTTCCTACAACCGGAGCAAAGGCGAGGCGAACTGGGTCGGCTGGCGGCTCGACAGCACATGGATTACGGGCGCGGCAGACCGTCAGGACGATTTTCGTCCAGACCCGGCGCTTCCCGCCAATTGGTATCGCGTAACGCCGGAAGATTATACGGGTTCGGGCTATGACCGCGGGCATATGACGCCTTCGGGCGACCGCACGCGCTCGGTTGCCGACAACTCGGCGACGTTTTTGATGACGAACATTCTTCCGCAGCTTCCCGCCAACAACCAGGGTCCGTGGAATGATTTTGAAAATTATCTCCGCACGCTCGCCAATCAAGGCAACGAGATTTATATCTTTTCGGGCGGCGCGGGCGTTGCCGCGACGATTGCGGGCGGAAAAGTCGTCGTGCCGCAGGTTACGTGGAAAGTCGTCGTCATCCTTCCGAACGGCAGCGACGATTTGTCGCGCATTACAAAGGCGACGCGCACCATTGCCATTATCGTTCCTAATCAAGGCGCGGTCGATATTCGCGCGCCGTGGCGCAACTTCCGCGTCAAAGTTGACGAAGTTGAAAATCTGACCGGCTACAATTTCTTCTCCGCCGTTCCGATAAACACGCAGACGCAGATGGAACGCCGCAAAGACACGCAGTAAATTTAATGCGCGAATTTCAAATTACGAATTACGAACGAGAAGCAAAATTTCTTCCGTTTGTAATTCGTAATTTATTATAGTTTTGCTTTATGAAAAATTTTCTTTCGCTTTTATTTTTGAGCATAACAATTTTTGCTTCAAACGCTTCGGCGCAGAAAGAACGCGTCATCAGCGCCGTGCAGGGCGATAAAAACACTTCGCCTTTCGAGCGGGAAACGGCGCAGCTTTCGGGAATTGTAACGGCGCGCTTGAAAGGCGGATTTTTTATTCAAACGCCGGACGACAAAACCGACGGCAATCCGGCGACTTCCGAAGGCATTTACGTCTACACGGGCAGCGAACCGACCGGCGACGCGACCGTCGGAAATCTCGTAACCGTTACGGGAACGATTACCGAATTTCGCCCGAAAGCCGAGCCTGCGAGCCTGCCGATTACCGAGCTTTCGATGAAAAAAGGCGCGGACACAATCAAGGTCATTTCAAAGGAAAACGCTTTGCCGAAACCGATTGTTTTAGCCGCTGCCGATTTCACGCCAAATCAAATCGACCAACTCGAACGATACGAGGGAATGCGCGTCGCCGCTCAAACGTTGACTGTCGTCGCTCCGACCAAAGGCAGAATCGACGACAAAACGGCGACATCAATTTCGGACGGCGTTTTCTACGCGGTTTTAAAAGGTATGCCGCGCCCGTTTCGCACCGCCGGAATGGACGTTTATGATTATTATTTCTCGAAAGACAAGGACGAGTTAAAGAAAAATTTTCCGAAATTGCTGCTTTTCGATTCCAATCCCGAAACGCTTCGCATCGACAGCAGCGCGCAATGGGCGGCGCAAACCGCCGACGTAGCCGGAAAGGGCGCGCCGAGCGGAATTACTCTAACTGTGCAGGCGCGTCCGCCGACAATTGAGATTACATCGAATGCCGAAATAAAAAATCTCGTCGGCGTGATGCACTACGGCTACCAGAAATACACGATTTTGCCGGATGCGAATGCGAAGCCGGAAATTTCAAATTTAAAGAAAGCGACGCCTTTGCCCGCGCCGTCCGAGCGGCAGTTTTCGATTGCCGGAATGAATCTGGAAAACTTTTTCGATGATGTTGACGACCCTTCGATGAAGGAAGACATCGTTTCGAGCGAAGCGCTTGAGAAACGTTTGAAGAAAATTTCGGCGGCGATTCGCCTTTTTATGCGCTCGCCAGACGTTATCGGCACAATCGAGACGGAAAATCTCGCGGCTTTGAAACGGCTTGCCGAGCGAATTAACAGCGATTCGGTTGCGGGCGGCGAGCCGAATCCGAAATACGAAGCGTATCTCACCGAAGGCAACGACGGGCGCGGCATCGACGTTGGGTTTCTCGTTAAATCGGCGCGTGTCTCGGTCGTCGAAGTAAAGCAATTCGGCAAGGACGAAAAATTTGATGACCCGTCGAAAAAAGACGAACAAAATCTAAACGACCGTCCGCCGCTAATGCTTCGCGCGACGATAAACGACCCGAAAACCAATCAGCCGTTTGCCTTTACGGTGATTAACAATCACTTAAAGTCCTTGCTCGGCTACGAAACCGACCGCGTGCGGCAGAAGAAAAAAATCCAAGCCGAGTTTTTAGCGCGATTTGTGCAGGAACGCCAAAAAGCCGACCCGAACGAGCGCATCATTTTAATCGGCGATTTCAACGCCTTTCAATTTCCCGACGGAGTTCTCGATGTTGTCGGCACGATAAAAGGAATGCCCGCAGCGAAAGACAAAGTTCTTCTCGCGTCGGACGATTTGGTCAATCCCGATTTGACCAATCTTGTCGATTTGATAAACGAAAACCAGCGTTATTCGTATGTCTACGACGGCAACGCGCAGGTTCTCGACCATATGATTGCTAACGACCGGATGAAAAAACACCTCGCCGGTTTCGGCTACTCGCGCCTGAACGCCGATTTTCCCGAAAGCTATCGCAACGACCCGAGCCGCGTCGAGCGTTATTCAGACCACGACCCGGCAATCGGCTATTTTTCGTTTGACGAAAAAACGGCGGCGACAAAGCCTTGAAGAAGAGCAGAAGAGTAGAAGAGGAGAAAGAGTAATTCTATGTTAATAACCTAAAGGCAAATCTCTTCTTCTCTTCTTTCCAATCTAGCCTTTCGGATTCGCCGCTTTATAAGCCTGCGCCGCTTCCGCCGCGCCCGCGTGCATAATTTCCGGTTTGTGATAGCGCCAGTGTTTTTCAAATTCTTCGTCCGACATCTCCGGTTTTGTCTCGCGCTCTCTTGATTTCAGAAAATTTTCGCACCACGCGCGTATCTCCGAATTTTGGTTCAACGCCGTGCGCGCGCCGTGCATCATATTGTCTCGTTCCATTTTTTTAAATTCTCCTTATTATGGTTATGGCGAATTTTCGGTAAAAAACTTTTTCGCAAAAATTTGCGTAAAACCAGACTACTTATTTTGTTTCGGGAGTTCTTCGTGAAAAAAAATTTATCTCTTGCCTTTCTTCTCATTTTATCAAGTTTCAATTTAAATTTTGCACAAACGCCGCGTGGCAAGCAAACCGCCGCGCCGAAAACTGCGGCTGCTGCGACGGCAAAAACCGCGACAGCGCAGCAAGCTATTGAAGTTCCCTTTGTCAATCGGACTTTGCCGAACGGTTTGGAAGTCATTGTTTTAGCGGACAAAAGCGTGCCGATTGCGACCGTCGAGCTTGACGTGCGCAACGGTTCTTTTACCGAGCCGCCGGAGCTGAACGGCTTGTCGCATCTGTTCGAACATTTGTTTTTCAAACCGAGCCGCGCCGTCGCGCTCTATCGCTGCGAGCTGGCGCAGCAATACAACAACGCGCAGGTTTTTGCGGGTGAAAACTGCGGTGAAACCGTCAAATTAAAACCGCAAATCGGCAGCGTCCTTTATTTAAATGATGCCGAACAGCTCGACATCTACAACGGCTCGACGCGCGAAGAAGTCGTCAATTATTATTACACGACGACCAGCCCATTTTTGCCGAGCGCGATGCGCCTGATAAACGACGCGGTGCGCTATCCGACTTTTGACGAAGAAGAACTGGCACAGGAAAAAAAGGTTGTCGTCGGCGAGATTGACCGCAACGAATCGAATCCGTTTTTCTATTTGAGCCGCTCGCTTAACGACAAACTTTTCTATAAATATCCGACGCGCAAAAACGCGCTCGGCACGCGCGAAAGCATTTTGTCGGCGACGACCGAAAAAATGCGCCTGATACAATCGCGCTATTATGTGCCGAACAACGCCGCGCTCGTCGTTACAGGCGACGTTGACGCCGAACAGGTTTTCAAATTAGCCGAAGAAATTTTCGGTAGTTGGGAGCGGCGCAAAGTCGAGCCGTTCAAAGAATTTCCGCTCGTCGAGCATCCGCCATTGCCAAAAAGCGAAGGCGTGATTGTCGAGCAGCCCGTGCAGAATGTTTTGATAAACATCGGCTGGCAAGGACCGTCCGTCGGCAAGGACGATGCGGCGACTTATGCGGCTGACGTTTTTTCGTATATTTTGGCGCAGCCGGATTCGCATTTTCAGCGCGCGCTCGTTGACAGCGGTTTGGCGGCGGCAGCCGATACGGGTTATTACACGCAGCGCAATGTCGGACCGATTCAGGTAACGATGATTACGACGCCGGACAAGGCGAAAGCCGCGCTTAGAACGCTTTACGCCGAAATTGCGCAGTTCGACAAACCGAATTATTTTTCGGACGAAGAACTGGCGAACGCGAAAACCTTTCTCGAATCGAGAGATTTGTTCGACCGCGAAAAGTTGAGCGATTACACGCACACGCTCGGTTTCTGGTGGTCTTCGACCGGCATCGATTATTTTCGCGGCTACTACAAAAACCTGCGCGCCATCTCGCGCGCTGACACCAATCGTTATGTGAGAACATACATTCAAAGCAAGCCGCACGTCGGCATCGCGCTCGTCTCGGCAAAATCGCAGGCGGAAGCGAAAATCACGCCCGAAGATTTAATAGGAAAATAATATGAAAGTTGTCAGTTGTCAGTTGTCGATTGTCAGTAAATTATTCTTATTGACCTTTGTTTTTTTAACTTTTACGGTTTCCGGCGCTTTTGCTCAAACGCTTGCGACGAGCAATAGACCGAGCATTGCCGAGCAAGCGGCGCTCGTCAGCGACTTTGAGGTGAACGGTTTAAAGGTTTTGCTTAAACGCCGCGTCAAATCACCGACGGTTGCCGCCGCGCTTTTCGTTCGCGGCGGCGCGCGCAACATCACGGCGCAAAACGCGGGCATCGAAAATTTTATGCTCGAAGCGGCGACCGAAGGCAGCAAAAATTATCCGCGCGAAGCTCTGCGCCGCGAGCTTGCCAGAACCGGCAGCAACATCGGCGCGGGCGCAGGCAACGATTTCAGCGTTTTGAGTCTTGCCGCGACGCGCCCGAACTTCGACCGCTCGTGGAACGTTTTCGCCGATGCTGCGCTCAATCCGAACTTTACTGCGTCGGAAGTCGAACAGGTTCGACAGCGCATTGCGACCGGCTTGCGCGAGCAGGAAACCAACAGCGACAATTTTTTGCAGATTTTGCAGGACAGAATTATTTACGCCGGTCATCCGTATGCGAACGACACAAACGGCACGCTCGAAACTTTAAGTCGTTTTACGCCCAAAGATTTGACCGATTATCACAACCGCGTTATGCAAACTTCGCGCCTGTTGCTCGTCGTTGTCGGCGACATTGACGCCGAAGATTTAAAAACGAAAGTTGCCGCGACTTTAGGAAAGCTGCCGCGCGGCGATTACAAGGAACAGCCGTTTCCGTCGCTCGATTTTTCAAAACCGACTTTGGACATAACCACGCGCGTTCTGCCGACAAACTACGTGCAAGGTGTTTTCGCCGCGCCGCCCGTCGGCAATCCCGATTATTACGCGATGCGCGTCGCGGTCGCTATTCTGCAAAGCCGCGTTTTCGACGAAGTTCGCACCAAACGTCAATTGTCCTACGCGCCGAACGCCGAACTCGGCACGGAAGCGACAAACACGGCAAACATTTACGTTACGGCGGTTGACGCCAACCAAGCGGTCAGCGTAATGCTCCGCGAAATCGAAAATTTGAGAACACGTCAAATCAACCCTGAAATAATTAACAGCATTGCCACGCATTTTTTAACGACGTATTATATCGGACAGGAAACCAACGCCGCCCAAGCTGCCGAACTCGCCCGTTACGAGCTAATCGGCGGCGGCTGGCGCAACGCGTTCCAGTTTCTCGACCGCGTGCGCGAAGTCAAGCCCGAAGAAGTTCAGGCGGTTTCAAACAAATATATGAAAAACATCCGTTTTGTCGTCATCGGCGACCCGTCGGCGATTAACAAAGATATTTTTCTGCAAAAATAAAAGGACGAAAAAATGAAAAAATTCGCAATCGTAAATTTTATAATCTTCGCTTTCGCGCTTTCCGCTTTCGCGCAGAAAACGCAGACGATAAAACCGAAAGTCGTAACCGTAACGGAAAAGACGCAGACGACAACGACGACAGCAGCAGGTTCAACAACGCTGGCGGCGGCGCAAGCGCCCGGCGAAAAAGGCGTGCGCGCCGCTTTCGAGCGTCTGGTCGAAGGCATCCGGCAGGTTGACGCCGAAAAGGTGATGAGCGTTTATCAAAATTCCGACCGCATTCTTTTCTTCAACAACAACGGCTCGGCAACAATCGGCTGGGACACGATGAAGAAAAACCGCGAAACGTCTTACGCGAAAACGAAAAACGTGAGCCTCGACATCACGGGCTTGCGCGTCGAAATGCTCGGCAAGGACGCCGCTTACGTTTCGTGCAAATGGAAACAAACGCAGGAGTTTGACGGCAATTTAGAATCGGCTTCGGGCAGAATGACGCTCGTTTTCCGTCAAATCGGCAAGGATTGGCGAGTAATTCATCTGCACACTTCGCCCGACAATCCGGCAGCGGCGCGTCCGGTTTTCCCATCTGAAAGAGAAAATCAGTAAGAAAATTAGCCACAAAAAGCACAAAAGACACAAAATTTATTTAAAATTCTTTTTTGTGTCCTTTGTGCTTTTTGTGGCTATATCTTTTCCAAAACAACTTGCGCAATCGCGTGGTCGGTCGTGTGCGACATCGAAAGATGAACGCGGTTTGCGCCCGAATTTTCTAAAATTCTTTTTGCCTCACCACGAATTTGCAAAGTCGGAACATTATTTTCGCCCGAGACGATTTCAACGTCTTGCCAAGTTATCTTTCCGCGCCAGCCGGTTTGTAGAGCTTTCAAAAACGCTTCTTTGGCGGCAAAGCGCGCGGCGAAAGACTGCGCCGCCGCCGCGCCTTTCGCTTCGCAGTAAGCGCGCTCGTCGGGAGTGAAAACCCGTTCGACAAAGCGCGGCGTTCTCGCCACCGTTTCGCGGATGCGATAAACTTCTACAATGTCGATGCCGATGGAAACAATCATAAATCAGGAGTCGGAAGATAGAAGTCGGAAGACAGAAATTAAAAGCCCGAAATCCGAAATTTCTGTTGAAACTTTAGCAGATTTCGGGTTTTACTGGCGTGAAAAAAAAGGCGTCAAAGTTCTCGTCTGCCGCGCGCTCGAAGACAAAGGTTTTGCAAACGGCTTTTCGACCAGACTCGGCGGCGTGTCCGCATTTCCCGAAAACAGTTTGAATTTGGCGGGTTTCGACGAAGACGCGCCGGAAAATATTTTTGAAAATCGAAAGCGTTTTTTGCAGACTTTCGAGAAGGATTTTATTTTGGCGACCGCTTGGCAAGTTCACGGCGACGCCGTTAAATTCGTCAATAATTTGAACCAAGCCAGAGACGGAAACGGACGATTCGACGCCCTTGTCTCAAATCTCGAAAACATTCTTGTCGGCGTCAAAACCGCTGATTGTGTTCCCGTTTTAATCGGCGACGCGGAAACAAAAAGTTTTGCGGCAATTCACGCGGGCTGGCGCGGAACTGTTCAGTCAATCGTCGTCGAAACAATCGAAAAAATGCGGCGCGAATTCGGCACAAAACCGCAAAATTTAATCTGCGCGATTGGCGCGGCGGCAACTTGCAAAAATTACGAAATCGGGCAGGAAGTCATCGACGCTTTTAGGGCGAATTTTCCCGACTCGAAAAATCTTTTCACGCCGACGCGCGACCGTCACGCTCTTGTTGATTTGCATCTCGCAAATAAAGAACAGCTAATATCCACAGGCGTTGCGCCCGAAAATATTTTCGTTGCGCCGTTCTGCACAATCGAGCGCACCGATTTATTTTTCTCGTATCGAAAAGAGAAAAAATCTTACGGCAAAACGGGAAGATTGCTTTCGGTAATCGGTTTGAAAGACAATTAGCCACGCGCCAAACACGAAAACTTTAAAGTAAAAAATTGCGTAATTTTCTTTTTCTAAATTTTCGTGTTCTGCGCGTGTTTGTTCGTGGCTAAAAAATTTATTTAACCTGTGCTGTCAAAGTGATTTCCTGCGTTTTCGGCGGATAGCAAACTTCGTTGCTGCAAGTTTGATAACGCACGGTCGCGCGCACTTTAACGACATTTCCCTTGTAATTTGCCGGAACTGATAAATTAAATCCAAACGCAGCGCGATTTTCGTAGACGCTGATTGATTCGTCGGAGAAACCGAAGCGGCGCGATTTTCCGCGCGGATAGCTGACGCCGCCGACGCGCGCGCCGTTCGTCGCGGTTAATTTCACAACTGTCGGAATCGCGTATTCCGTTCCCGGACGGTTTGAGTTGGCGTGCAAGCCTGCGGGAATTGTCAATACAATCGCGCCGCGCGCCGAACCGCCGCGCTTAACCGCGCCGATTGAACCGTTGACGCCGACCGCTTGCGCTTTCGTCAAAGAACTGAAAGCGAAAACAAAGGCTAAAGATAAAATTGCCGTAAATAAATATTTTTTCATAATGTTTTATTCGTCTATTTGATGTCGTTCGGATGTTTTTGAAATGTTTATTTTAACCGAAAGCTGTTTATCATTTCGTTGACCTTGTGAATATAAACGTCTCGAAGCGACTGCAAAACCGATACTTTCAGGTCGTATGTTTTCCCTCGCGCGCGGCTTTCCACGATTTTCCGAAAAACGATGACGGGAAAATCATCTTCGCCTTTTTCTTCGCTTTCGAGCAGAAAAACACGCTCGCCGTCGCCGTTTTCTAAAACTCTTTCCGATAAAATTTTACCGGCTGATTTTTTCGCCCGCTCGCATTCGGCGTCGAAATTCAAATTTTTCGCGCCGGTCAAAAACGCCTGCGCGCATCTTATATTTCTAGCCTTTTTCTCGCCGTATTCGCGCGAATACGCTTCAAACAAAAAGCCGTCGCGTCCCGTTTCGAGCGGCGTCATAAAGCCTTCGGGCTTGGCAATATTAAATTCGTCCCGCTCAATCAATTCCGGCACAAACGCGCGCGCCGCGCTCTTTTTGATTTTCGTCGAAACAAAAATCATTAACGCGACGACGAGCGCGCCGACAATAAAAATTTCCATATTCTTTAATGCCGAACCATAAACTTTGAAGCCCGGAAAATATTTTTCGTTCAACGTTTACACTTAAGTGTTCATCGCTGATTTTGCCGCTAGTTGTCCGCAGGCTGCGTAAATGTCGCGCCCGCGCGGGCGACGCACGAATGCGGCGACCCCTTTCGATTCCAGAATTTTTTGAAAGCGTTCGACTTGGGAATAAGTTGAGGGTTTATATTCAAGAGGTTCGGCAGAATTGTGCGGAATTAAATTTATTTTCACGCGCTGCAATTCATAGCGGTTCAGCAAATTCGCCAGCGCGCGAGCGTCTTCTTCGCGGTCGTTCACATCGCCGAGCAGAACGTATTCAAACGTAAAACGCTCGCCGGCGCGCAAGGATTTTTCAAATTCTTTCGCCGCCGCGAGCAATTCTTCGATGTTCCAGCGTTTGTTTATCGGCATCAACTTGTCGCGCAGCTCGTCGTTCGGCGCGCTCAATGAGATTGCCAGATGCGGACGATTTTCTAATTTTGCCAGTTCGTAAATTTTCGGAACTATTCCGGCTGTCGAAACAGTTACGCGGTTCGGCACGATAAAAAGTCCGTCCTCGCTGCTCATAATTTCCAGCGCTTTTATAAGATTTTCAAAATTAAGAAACGGCTCGCCCGCGCCCATTCCGACCAGATTTGTGCCGTGCGGAGTTTCCGCGCCGACGCCGTATACATCATTTAAAACAGTAATTATCTGCTCGACAATTTCTCCGGCGGTCAGATTTCTTAACAAACCCAATTTCGCCGTAAGGCAAAAATCGCATTTGAGCGGGCAGCCCGACTGCGACGAAAAACAAATCGTATCGCGGTTTTCCGTCGGGATAAAAACTGCTTCGACCGGAAAATTATCGCGTGTTTTCATCAAAAAGCGGCGCGTTCCGTCTTCGGAAACATAACGCGATTCAATTTTCAAAGTCGTTGCCGTCGCCGTTTCATTTAGCTTTTCGCGCAAACTTTTCGGCAAGTCCGTCATTTCGTCAAACTCTTGAAGACGCCTTTGATGAAGACCTTTAAAAATCTGCGCGGCGCGAAACTTCGGCTCGCCTAAGTTTTCGGCAAACTCGACTAAATCGTTTTTCGCAAGCGCAAGCAGATGAATTTTTTCGCTCATTACACGTTTATTTTAGCTTAAATTTCTACAAAAACGCATCGCCGAAAATTTTATTCGTTTGTGCTAAACTTTTGAAAATCAGTTTCGGCGCAAAAAATTTTATGAAAAACAAAGCAATTATCGGCGGCGCTCTCGCTCTGGCTGTTCTCGGTTTGATTGTATTTTTCTGTTTTTGGTTGGGAAATAAAATCAACGACCAAATCGGGAAAACCGACGAAACGAACGCAAATTCGACAGTGCAGCCGCCACAGCCGAGTTTGCCGCCGACGACAACCGACCAAGCCGCGCAAGTTTTTCTTGCGCTAGGAAATCCGAGCAATGCGGCTGCGAACGCTTCGTATCCCGACAATTATTTGATGGTCAACACGGCTTACGCGCTTTCCTACAACAGCGGCAAAGGCACGGCAAACTGGGTCGCGTGGCGCATAGCGGAAAGCGATTTCGGCGCGGTTAACCGTCAAAATAATTTTCGTCCCGACGCGAGTTTGCCGAAAAATTTCACGCGCGCCACACCCGCTGATTACACGGGAAGCGGTTTCGACCGCGGACATCTGTGTCCGAGCGCCGACCGTTCAAACAGTCCCGAAGCAAACAGCTTGACGTTTTTGATGACGAATATAATTCCGCAAACCGGCGATTTGAACCGCAACGTGTGGGAAAATTTTGAATCCTACTCGCGCGGTCTGGTCAAAAAAGGAAAGGTTGATTTATACGTTGTCGCGGGCGTCTACGGCGTTAAAGGAAAATTAAAAAATAAAATCACAGTTCCGACAAACTGCTGGAAAATAATCGTCGCCGTGCCGCAGGGTGCAAATCTTTCGGTGATTAACGGCGAAACGCACGTCGTCGCCGTCGATATGCCGAACGCAACCGGAATTGCCAATGAAGACTGGCGCAAATTCCGCACGACGGTTCGCTCAATCGAGCAGAAAACGGGCTACAATTTTCTATCGAATCTGCCGCAGAACTTGCAGGACTCGCTGGAAACGCAAATGGAAAACTAAGAACAGCTGATAAGTGATAACTGATAAGTAAGAATTTTTGATTTCAGTTATCACTTATCACTTATTACGAATGGCTGAACACGTTTTAACCCGAAAATTAACTTTAGGTTTGCCCGTTGAAAAGGTTTTCGAATTTTTCGCCGACGCCGGAAATTTGGAGCGCATCACGCCGCCGGAATTAAATTTCCACATCATAACGCCGTTGCCGATTGATTTGAGAAAAGGCGCTTTGATTGATTACAGATTGAAAGTTCGAGGCGTTCCGGTCAATTGGAAAACGGAAATTTCCGAATGGAATCCGCCTTTTGCATTTGTTGACCGCGCCTTGAAAAGTCCGTATCGGCAATGGATTCACCGCCACACATTTACGGAAATCGAAACGGGTAAAACTTTAATTGAAGACGAAGTGCGTTACCGTTTGCCGCTTGAACCGTTCGGCGATTTGGCGCACTGGTTCGTGCGGCGCGAGCTTGATTATATTTTCGATTATCGGCAGCAAATTGTCAGGAAGATTTTAGGCAGTAATTAGTTTTCACAACTAAAATTCAATCCAAGCTGTCGGCTCGCGGTGATATGAAATCGTGATTTGCGTTTCGCTTTTAAAGAGCGGCGAGCGCATCTGCAGAGCGGCTTGCGCCGTCAAGCGCGCGAGATGCGGCTCGTTGGCGCGCTGTGAAAGATGCGCAAGCACGATATGGCGCGCCGCGCCGTCAAATTCCAAAGTCAGCCATTCGGCTAAATCTTCGTTCGATAAGTGTCCGGTTCTTGAAAGAATTCTCTGTTTTAAATCCCAACTGTAAATCGCGCACGCTTTGAGCATATCGCGGCTGTGGTTTGATTCGACGATGATTGCGTCGCAGTTGCGAAGTTTGTCTTTGACGAGCGTCGTCAAACAGCCCAAATCCATTACGGTTGCGAGTTTGACGCCCGCGTGTTTCGCCACGAAACCGAAATTGTCCGCCGCGTCGTGCGGAACAGAAAACGGCTCGAAATCAATGTCGCCGATGCGAAAATCTCGGCTTGATTCGATTTCGACCGTGCGGTTTTTTATCGCGTCAATGCGTTTTTGCGCTTCGCCGTTTTGCCGCTGCGTGTCGCGCAAATATGCGTTTTGCGTTTCAAGGGAAATGAATGCGGGACATCTTAAAGTTTTCAGAAGAATGCGCAAGCCGCTCGCGTGGTCGCTGTGTTCGTGCGTGATGAGAACTGCGTCCAAATCGCAAAAATCAACGCCGACAAGAGCGAGACGACGCAAAGTTTCCTTCGCGCTAAGACCTGCATCAACCAGAATTTTTGTTTTTTCGGTGCAGATAAGGACGGAATTTCCCGTCGAGCCGCTGCCGAGAACCGTGAACTTCATTTTATTTTAGGTGATAACTGATAACTGATAAGTAAGGATTTTGTTTTTACTTATCAGTTATCACTTATTTTCAACTTTTCCGCGCAGCGCTTTTCCGACGACGCGCGTAACAATTGAAGTCGGCAGATAAGAACCGAAAACCGAGCCGACATAGTTTGTCCAACCGGAAATCACTTTTGATTTTCCGCTTTCGACCGCGTTCAATGTGGTTTCGACAACCGCTTCGGGCGTTTGTATTCCTTTTGCTTTGAAGACTTCGGCGTTTGCGACGTTGAAAAAATTTGTGTCGGTCGGACCTGGACAAAGCGCGACGACTTTTATATTAAACGGGCGATTTTCTTCGGCGATTGCTTCGCTGAACGAAGTTACGAAAGCCTTTGTCGCAGCATATGTCGCCATAAACGGAATCGGTTGAAAGCTCGCCGTCGAAGAAACGTTTATTATCACACCGCTTCGTCGCTCGCGCATTTTCTGCAAATAGCGATGTGTCAAGGCAACCAGAGCCGATACGTTTAAGCTAATCATTTCAAGCTCGCGCGCGAGTTCAAGTTTAGCAAAATCGTTCATCGAACCGAAACCGGCATTGTTTATCAGCCAAACGATTTCAAATCCGCTTCTTTCCGTTTCTTCAAAAAGGCGCTCGCTCGCTTCGTAATCAATCAAATCAAGCGCGACGTAATGCGCCATTATTTTGTGTTTGTGCATCAGCTCGTCGCAGAGCGCGGCGAGTTTTTCTTCGGTTCGGGCAACCAGAACAAGATTGTGTTTTTCCGCCGCCAGCCGGCGCGCAAATGCTTCGCCGATGCCGCCGGACGCGCCCGTGATGAGTGTCGCTTTCATATTTCTTTTACGGCTTCGATTCGTTTATTGAAAAATTCGCCGCGCGCAATCGCATACTGCGCCAGAGTTTGATTATAAAATTTTCCTTTTTTGACAAAACCCATACCGATTTTTTCCATCACGCGAATCGACGCCGCGTTTTCGGGGTGCGCAACGGCAACTACTTTATCGGAGTCGAGTTCGGCAAAAGCGTATTCGAGAAATCGCCGCGCCGCTTCCGCCGCGAAACCTTTGCCCCAAAAATTTTCCCCGACGGCGTAACCGATTTCCGTCTCATTCGTTTCCTGCAAGCGCCAAACACCGCACCAGCCGACGAAATTTTCCGTCTTCCGTTCAATCATAGCGCAAAATCCGGTCTTCTCGCTTTGCCAGCGGCTCGAAACCAGATGTATCCAATCAATCGATTCGTCGATGTTTTTCTGCGGCTCGCGGATAAAACGCATCACGGCGGCGTCCGAGCGCATCGCAAAAATCTCGGAAGCGTCCGATTCTTCAAGCGGTCGCAAAATCAAACGTTCAGTTTCCAACATTTGTAATAGTGGTGAGTGGTGAACGGTTAGTGGTTAGTGTAGAAATTTTCTTCTAACTAGCCACTAACCGTTCACCGTTCACCACTAAATTATCGTATAATCGCAAGCGTTATTTATCAAACTTTTCTATGGCAGAAACGAACCAGATTTCAGGCGGCGCGGCGCTGGGCGAAATAGCGAAAAATTTGGACGCGAAATTCAGCGGCGACGCGAGCGCGAAAGCGTTTGACGTAACGCACGATTCAAGACAGGCGCGCTCCGGCGGGCTTTTTGTCGCGGTGCGCGGCTTGACGCTGGACGGGCATCGCTTTGTCGCGGACGTGATGCGGCGCGGCGCGGTCGGCATAATTTCCGAACTGGAAAAGCCGGAAAATTTTTCGGGCGCGTGGCTGCAAGTCAAAAACGCGCGCGCGGCTCTGGCAAAAGCGGCGGCGGTTATAAACGGCAATCCGTCGCACGATTTGAAGCTCGTCGGAATTACGGGAACGAACGGCAAGACGACGACGACTTATTTGATATTCGCCCTTTGCGAAGCAAATAACGAAAAAGCGGCGATGCTGACGACGGTCGAATATCGTATCGGCGAGAAATCTGAACCGGCGATTCGCACGACGCCGGAAGCAAGCGACACGCAAAGATTTTTGCGCGAGTCGTTAAATGAAAATTGCCGGACGGCTGTAATGGAAACTTCGTCGCAGGCGATTGATTTGCATCGCTGCGACTGGCTGCGTTTTCGAGTCGCCGTTTTCACCAATTTGACGCGCGACCATCTGGATTATCATTTGACGATGGAGAATTATTTTGACGCGAAAAGGAAATTGTTTGACGGCAGAATCGGCGAAAAACCGGCGTCGAGCGTGATAAATGTAGACGACGATTGGGGCGTGAAACTGGCGAATGAATTAAAAGCGAATAATCAGCGCGTATTAACTTTCGCACAGAATAAAACGGCGGATTTAACCGCCGAAAACATCGAAGTTTCGCTTCTCTCGGGAACGTCTTTCGATTTAAAAACGCCGCGCGGTTCAAGAAAAATCACTTCGCCGCTCGTCGGCAAACCGCACGTTTACAATATGCTGGCGGCGACGGCGACGGCGCTCGAACTCGGCTTTGAACTCGACGCGATTGAAAATGGCTTGAAAACTTGCGTCGGCGCGCCCGGACGTTTCGAGCGCGTACCGAACGAGAAAAATCTTGCCGTCGTCGTCGATTACGCTCATTCGGACGACGCGCTTCTTAACACTTTGAAAACGGCGCGCGAATTGACGCAGGACAAAATAATCACGGTTTTCGGCTGCGGCGGCGACCGCGACAAAACAAAGCGCGCGCCGATGGGCGTGGTTGCGGGGGAAACGAGCGATTTGGTAATCGTAACTTCTGACAATCCGCGCACGGAAAATCCTTTGCAGATTATTTCCGAAATCGAAGCAGGGTTAAAGCCGACAAACTGCCCGTATCTCGTCATTTCAGACCGCCGCGAAGCGATTCATCGGGCAATAAAACTGGCAAGACGCGGCGACGTTGTTTTAATCGCGGGCAAAGGACACGAAACTTATCAAATCATCGGCGGCGAAAAATTTCACTTTGACGACCGCGAAATCGCGCGCGAAGCGTTGGAAGATTTAGAATTAGGTGATAGATGATAAGTGATAGGTGATAAGTAAAAGAAAATTCCTGACTTATCACCTATCACTTATCATCTATCACTTATTTATTCTTTGTCGATAAATTTTTCCAAAAAATCTTTCTGTCCGTCGGACATTTCGGTAAAGCGGACGGCGAAGCCGATTTCAAAAAAATGGTTGGCGACTTCGCCCGCGAACTCGATTTTCATACCGTCGCTTAATGGCAAAAAGACTTTAACCGCTTCGCCGTCTTCGACTTCGCCCGAACAGAGAACGAAACAGCCCGTCATTGATATGTCGTTGATTATTCCCGTTTGCCGTTCGCCTGTCGCGCTTTCCCATTCGGTTTCGACGGTGATGCTGGCACGCTCGACGGCGCGGCGGTCGCGTCCGCTTCTTCTGTCTTTTTTCATAACCGACTAACATTCAACCGAGAATTTTAAATTTCCGAATTTCGATTTTCATCCGCCGATTTTCTCGTCAAATAATAATAAACGGGTAATCCGAGCAAAATCAGAATAATTCCCGCAAAAGATTGCGTCGGGTTTGTCGAAATCGTATTTATGAGCAGCCAGCCCGCGACCAGTAAAAATAAAATCGGCACAACCGGATAACCGAATGCTTTGTATGGTCTTTCCGCGTTCGGATATTTGCGGCGGAAAACGAAAATCGAAGACGTGACCAGCGCGTAGAAAATCCAAGAGCCGAAAATAACGTAATCGGTTAACGTGTCAAACGAACCCGACAGGCATAAAATGCACGCCCAAATTCCCTGCACTACCAAAGCAATTACGGGAACGCGCGTTCCCGCCGAGAGCTTGCCCATCGATTTGAACATCACGCCGTCGCGCGCCATCGCGTATGGAACGCGCGCGCCCGTTAAAATCGAAGTGTGCAATGTGCCGACCGACGATGCCATCAGTCCGGCGGTCATCAAGACGAGCGCGCCCGCGCCCAAAAATCGAACGGCGACTTCGCGCGCGACCGACGAATCTTTTGAAACGGACGCGACAGCCGTCGGGTCAAGCACGTAAAAATATGCGATGTTGACGAAAACGTAAAGCAGAATTATCAGAATCGTGCCGCCGATAAGAGCAATCGGAATATTGCGCTGCGGATTTTTCACTTCGCCCGCGATTAAAGTTAAATTGTTCCAGCCGTCGTAACCCCAAAGCGCTCCCAACATCGCCGCGCCGAAACCAGCCATAAAAGTCGTTCCCGCAACGCCGTAGCGAACCGAATCCGCCACGCCTTCGCACGCGCCGCCCGCGTTTGCCGACGCGAAATGCGCGAAGTTTCCGTCCGCCAGAAAGAACGCGCCGAAGCCGACCAGCAGAATCAACGCGATTTTTATAATCGTAAAATACGTCGCAAGCTGTCCGCTAAATATAACGGACGCGCAGTTTATCGTCGTAACTATGACAATCATCATCACGGCTACCAGTTGCAATGACGTTAATTCGTAATCGTAACCGGCGATATTTGTTTGCAGCAGAGTTTGCTTTAATTTGCCGCCGAGAAAATCGTTCAAGAAAATCGCAAACGCGACGGCGACCGACGCCTGCGCGCCGGTTTTGCCGACGAAAATCTGCATCCAGCCGTATAGAAAACTCGAAATTCTGCCGTAAGCGTCGCGCAGAAAAACGTATTCGCCGCCCGCTTCCGGCTTCATCGCCGAAAGTTCCGCATAGGTCAACGCGCCCGCCAATGATAAAATGCCCGCCGCAATCCACGCCGCGATAACCCAGCCGGGAGTTCCGACATTGCACGTCATCACGCGCGCCTTTAGGAAAACGCCCGTGCCGACGACGTTGCCGATGATAATCGAAATCGCCGCCAGCAATCCGAGACCGCGCACGAGCGATATTTTTTCGTTTGATGCTAAAGTCATAAATTTTTTGTTGCGATGAAAAATGCGCGACTTATTATACTTTGTCATTTTGCCGAAACTTTCGCGGTTCGGCAAACCGAAAATTCGTATTGAAATCAGTTTTTCGGCTCGGGTTTGTATAATTTGCCGCCGTTCGCGGCTAAAATAGTTTTATGCGCGAAATCAAATTTTCAGCCGATGCTTTAATCGACGCTTTGCTTACGATTTCCGAAAGAGAATGCGTTTGCCTGCTCGACAGTTGCGGCGTTTCAAATCTCGGCTCGCATCTTTTAATTGCGGGCGTCGCGCCCCTTGAAATGTTTCAAATCACGAACGAAAATCCGGCTGACACGCTTCGATTTCTCGACGAAAAATTGTCGCGCGACGATGCGGCTTGTATTTTTACGATGTCTTACGAATTTGGTCTAAAACTCGAAAATATCGAACCGCGCCCGAAAGAATTTTCCGCCTTTGACGAACCTGATGTCTTTCTCACGCAATTTGATTGTTTGATAATTCACGATTACGACGAGAAAAAAACGTTTCTCGTCGGCAGCGAAAACAAATTCGACGAAATCGAAACGCTTCTCGCGGTCGAAGTTAAAAGTTCAGTTAAATCTAAAAAATCTAAAATCACATCGAATTTCACGCCGGAGAATTACATTGCGGCAATTGAAAAAATCAAGGAACTGATTCGCTGCGGCGACACTTATCAAACAAATCTGACGCGCCAAATCCGTGCCGAACTCGGCGAAAATCTGACGGCGCAAGATATTTTCCGGCATCTGCGCGCCAATCATCCCGCGCCTTTTGCCGCTTTTATTAAACGACGTGACGATTTTGTCGTCAGTATTTCGCCCGAAAGATTTTTTAAAGTCCGCAGTCCGCAGTCCGCAGTCGGCAGTCGAGAAATTTCAACGTCGCCGATAAAAGGAACGCGACCGCGCGGAGAAACCGAAGCCGAAGATTTGCGGCTTAGAAATGAGCTTTTAGCGAGCGAGAAAGACCGCGCCGAAAATGTGATGATTGTTGATTTGCTGCGCAACGACATCGGCAGAATCTGCAAATTCGGCAGCGTTGCGGTCGAAAAACTCTGCGATTTGGAAACGCATCCGACGCTTTTTCACCTTGTTTCGACAATAAAAGGCGAGCTGCGCGACGATGTGAAGTTTTCCGACATAATCAAAGCCGTTTTCCCGTGCGGCTCAATTACCGGCGCGCCGAAAATAAGCACGATGCGAATTATCGACCGCCTTGAAACCGCCTCGCGCGCGCTTTCAATGGGCGCAATCGGATATTCTTTAATGGAAAACGGCGAATGGAAAACGGAAAATAAAATCGACGTGAGCGTCGCCATTCGGACAATGGTCGTGCGCGGGCGCGAAGCAATTTTCAATGTCGGCGGCGGAATTGTCATCGACAGCGATGCGCGCGAGGAATATGAGGAAACTTCGACAAAAGCGCGCGCGCTGCTCGCCGCGCTCGGCGTGGAAAAAGGATAAAGGATAAGGGATAAATAAAGATTAAATTTTTATCCTTTATCCTTTATCCTTTATCCTTTTTCCCTTCCTACCCTCGCGGCAATTTTTCGTCCGAGAACATTTGAAAAACCGCAAAGGCGCGACCTTGAAAATGTTCGGCGCGCGCCATTGCGTCGAGCAGAATTTCAAAAATGGTTTTCAAAGTTTCCGGCGCGGGAATCATCCGAAGCAAATCTTCGTCCCCGTTAAAAAACGCGAAACCGCGAGCGCGTGTCGCTTCGACTTCGGCGAGATAATTGAGAATTTTTTCGTTTGTGAAAAGTTCTTCCGGCATCGTCCATTCAAACGGGTCGTCCCACAATCTTGTCGTGATGCCGCCGAAGGCTTGCTCGATTTTCGCTGCGCTGCGCAAGACGTATTCGCCGCAGGAAAACATTTGAAATGATTGATTTAACGCGCGCGGCTGGCGGAAAAGTTTATCGGGCGGAATTTTTCCGACAAGCTCGCACGAGCGTGAACAAAGTTGCGCGAATTGCCGGTCAAAAGAATTTATCAGCGTTTTCATAAAAAGCTGTCGTTAGAAGGTAATTATAAATTCGGAGCAGCCGATAAATGATAACCGATAAATCATAGCTGCGCTTGTCTTTATCCTTCAGTTATTTCAGATATTTTTCTTTTTCGCCGACAGAAAAGAGCGCGGCGAAAATAAAATTCCCGCCGCGCGCCCGACATCTTTTTTATAAAAAATTTATTTACCCCGAAATCTGCGGTCTTGTTCCTGCATTCCGAGTCCGTAGTTTTTGCCGTTGTAGTTGACGCCGCTCTGGATTCTGCCCTTGACGCCGATTTGCGTTCCTTTTGTCGGCACGCTGTCATCGGTCGCAACCCAAATCGAGCCTGTGCCGTCGTCGATTTTATAAATACCGCCGCGAATTTGCGTGAGCGGCACGGAAATGCCGTAGCTGTCGCGCACCGTTCCGGCAATCGCCACTTGTTTGTTGTAGTATTTCGACGGATTTGCTTCGATGTCGGCAATGGTCGTGCGCTCTGGACACGCCGCCGTCAATAGCCCGACGGCTAAAATCAAAGCGTATAAAAACACTTTTGCTGCATTTTTCATTTTTTTCTCCTTTTTTCTGCGTTGAAACGTTCGGGAGAGCCGACTGCCTTTGTATTTGTAAAGATTAAATATTCGCGGAAAAAGTTTGCTGCGCGCATTTTATTTATTCATTAAAGAAGTATTTACCGCAATTTATGCGCTTTTGTTATACTTCAATAAAAATTCAAGTTTCATCAATTTTTTGAAACGTTAAAAAGTAAAAGCGTGTTCTTCATTATTCGCCGCTTTTAGTTTTGCGAAATTTTTTTGACTTTCAGGCTGAGAGAAGTTAGCTTTTCTTCAGACTTTTTTATTTTTCCCGCGCACGACATTTTTTAATGAGCGAAAGCGAACTGATTTCCGCCGAAAAATTTTCATTTACATCGAGCGTCGCCGCCGACGTTTTTCACGCCAAACCGAACCGCGAAGCGTATGAATGGTGGTATTTCGACGCTTTGAGCGAAGACGGACGCGATGCGGTCGTCATAATTTTTCTCGACAATTTTATTTTCTCGCCGCGCTACAACAAAACGGTTCAAAGCTCGAAGTTCAAGTTTCAAAGTCGAAAACAGAAGAGCGAAGACCAATCGAAAATTAAAAATTTTCCCGCCGTCGCCTTCACTTATTACCGCGACGGCAAGCCGAAATATCGGGCGATAAACGAGTTTCTGGGCGAAGAATTTGCGGTGAGCAGCGATTCGCCTTTTTGCAGAATCGGCGGAAATTTTTTTCGACTTGAGCGCGCGCCATACGGTTCGGGCTACGTCGTTTCAATCGACGCGAAACTTCGCAAAAATTTTCGCCTGAAAGCGAATTTTGAATGGCTCTCGATTGAAAGCGATTTTCTGCCCGACAAGAAAACGGTCGTCGGCGAAAACGCGCACAGTTGGAATCTTGTCGTCGCGCGCGCCGACGTTACGGGAAAAATCAGTGTTTCCAACGAAGCCGGAAAAAATTCCGACATCGTAAATTTTCGCGGCACGGGCTATCACGACCACAATTTCGACAATCGCTGGCTGCCCGAAACCGTTTCCGATTGGCAATGGGGACGCGCGCATTTCGCGGACGCGACGGCGGTTTTTTATCGCTATAAGGAAAGGGACGAACCCGCGCCGACGACAAAAGTTTTCATCGTCAAGGACGAGAATCTGCGCGGAGAAAGCGCCCGTTATGAAGAACAAAATTTCAAGCGCGACATTTTCGGCATTCGTTACCCGCAACAATTGGATTTTTTAACCAACGACGGCGCGCGTCTGCAAATAAAGCAAAGAAAAATCATCGACGCCAGCTTTTTTTATTTGAGATTTTTCAGTGTGATGTCTTTAATTTTGCCGGACGGAAAGACGCGCGAAACCGTCGGCATCACCGAATATCTCGCGCCGAAAGCGTTGAAATATCGCTGGCTCGACTGGCTCATCAATATGCGAATCGGGCGCGGCGGCAAAGGCTCATTTTTGCCGTAATGTGAAAAACAATTACGAATTTCAAATTACGAATTACGATTGAGCGAAAATCTTTCTTTAATTCGTAATTCAGAGTTACTTGTTAGTTAGTTTGACTGCCGTTCCGTAAGCAAGAACTTCGGTCGCAGTATCCGAAAATTCGGTCGCGTCGTAGCGCATTCCGACGATGGCGTCCGCGCCCATTGCTTCGGCGTGCGTAATCATCCGGCTAAATGCTTCCTGACGCGCCGCTTCGCAGACCTGTGCGAATTCTTCGATATTGCCGCCGACGATTGATTTCAAACCGCCCATAATTCCCTGTCCGATGCTCGGACTGCGAACGACGATTCCGCGCACGACGCCCAAATACTGCACGATTTTTCCCATCTCGACTTCGTTTCCCGTCGTTACAATCATTGATTTTTTCTCCTTATTTTTATCGAACCGAAAAGTTTTTAATCTTCGAGCAGATGAACCAGCAAGCCGTCGCGCAGCTTCGGCTCGAACCAGGTTGATTTCGGCGGCATAATTTCGTCGGCGTCCGAAACGGCAAGCAGCTCGTTCATCGTCGTCGGAAACATCGAAAACGCAACGCGCGCCGCGCCTTCGTCAACCATTTTTTCGAGTTCGGAAACGCCGCGTTTTCCGCCGACAAAACCGATGCGCGTGTCGGTTCGCTCGTCATCAACGCCCAAAATCGGCTTCAAAAGGTAATTTTGAAGAATGCTCGCGTCAAGCTGCTCAGTCGTATTCGATTCGTGAAAAGAATCATTGTTAAAGCGCAGCTTATACCAATTTTTATTGATATACATACAAAATTCGCCTTTGCGCTGCGGCTGTTTTTCGTCCGTTTCGGCGACGGTGAAATTCTCGCGTAGCCGTTCAAAAAACTCGGTTTCGCTCAAATTATTCAAATCTTTGACGATGCGATTGTAAGCCAAAATCTGCAAATCTTCGGCGGGAAACATTCCGGCGATAACGAAATTGTAATCTTCTGCTCCCGTATGTTCGGCGTTTTTCTCGCGCGAGATGTCGCGCGCCGCCAGCGCGCTTTCGATACGGTGATGTCCGTCGGCGACGTAAAGCGTGGGAACTTCGTTTGCAAAAGCCGCGACAAAATCGTCGGTCAGTGTTATGCGCCAAACGGTCTGTGAAATGTTTTCGGCGCAACGAAAATCGTAAATCGGCTTGCCGCGCGTCGCTTCAAAAATCAAAGTTTTAATCGTCTCGGTATTGCGAAAGGCGAGAAAAATAAGTCCGGTCTGCGCGCGAACGGCGAGCATATGATTGGTGCGGTCGGCAACTTTATCGGGGCGCGTTTTTTCGTGTTTTTTTATCGCGCCGCGCTCGTATTCGTCCAGCGAACAACAGGCGACGACGCCGGTTTGACGATGTGTTTCGCCTTCGAGACGATAAAGGTAGACGCACGGCTCGGCGTCGCGCGCGAACAATTTTTCGTCGATAAATTTTTCCAGATTTTGCCGCGCGCGCGCGAAAATTTCGGCGTCCGACACGTTCGAGTTTTCGGCAAATTCGGCTTCGGGGCGCGTAACGCGCAGAAAACTGTCTGGATGCGCACGTATAAATTCGCGCACTTCGGCTTCGCAAACAACGTCGTAAGGCGCGCAGGCAATTTGCTCGGCTCGTTCGGCGGCAGGGCGCAAAGCGCGGAAAGGTTTAATTATCGCCAACGGTTTCTCCTTCGGAAATTTTTCACTTTTTATTTTTATTTTCTGCCTTGATTGATAAGGTCGTTGAATTTTTTATTTTCTTCGTCAAATTTTTTATCTCGTTCTTCGATTTCCTCAACCATACGGTCGGCAATCGCCTGCTTGTCGATTTTCCACGCGCCGTCTTCTTTGACAAACGGAACTGTGTCCCAACTTCCGAACGAGTTTTCGACTTCAATGGTTGCGCGCGCGCCGTCGATTTTTTCGTTGCGTAACTTAAGCTGCGTTTGCGTTTGGCTGAACAAAGTTTCGTTTTTCACAATGTCGTCGAGCGGACGATTTTGCGCGCGCGCTTCCTGTTCCGCCATTTTTATCGAAGCCGATGAGAGCAGCATTTTCATCTCGGTCGTATCTTTTCGTTTGATGGCTCGCGTGTAAGCCTTCAAGGTGTCGAGCGGGGTCGCGGGCTTCGAGTTTTCGGCGCAGGCGAGCGGAAAGCAGCAGGCGAGCAAAATTACAAAATTGTAGAAAACGCGCATTTTTGAATAAATCTCGAAAAAATCGTTATACTAAAAAATCAAAGTATAACGCAAAAATCGAGGGAGCGAAAAAAGCGGTGGAGCGAAAAAAGCTGACTGACGAGGAAATCGAACAAAGGCTGCTTAATTTGGAAGATTGGGAAGCGGAAAACGACAACTTGAAAAAGCATTTCGAGTTTGAAAATTTCGCCGACGCGCTCGCGTTCGTCAACCAAGTCGGCGCAATCGCCGAGAAACGCGACCATCATCCCGACGTGCTGTTCGGCTGGGGCTACGCCGAATTTGTTATCACCACGCACGACGCCGGCGGAATTACCGAGCGTGATTTTCAATTGGCAAAAGCGATTGACGAGACAATGGAAAATGGAAAACGTATTTAATGGAAAACGAAAAACGGAAAATATTCTGCTTTAATTTTCCATTTTCCATTGTTTTCCCGCTTTGTATTCTCCGCGCGTTTTGCTTATATTTCTTGTTTCGGCATTACACGAAAATTTAACAAAAAGAGGCATTTTATAAAGTTATGGCAAATGTTCCAATCACGGTTGCGCACGGCGACGGCATCGGTCCCGAAATTATGGACGCGACTTTGCACATTTTAAAAGAAGCGGGCGCACGGCTCGATATTGAAACGATTGAAATCGGTGAGAAAGTTTATCTGTCGGGAAACGCGGCGGGAATCGCACCCGAAAGTTGGGAATCTCTGCGGCGCACGAAAGTATTTTTGAAAGCTCCGATTACGACTCCGCAGGGCGGCGGTTACAGCAGCCTAAACGTCGCGGTTCGCAAAACTTTGGGACTTTACGCGAACATTCGCCCGTGCGTTTCCTACGCGCCTTATATCAAAACGAAACATCCGGTGATGGATGTCGTCATCGTCCGCGAAAACGAAGAAGACACTTACGCCGGAATCGAATACCGGCAAACCGACCAGGTTGAAGAATGTCTGAAATTGATTTCGCGTCCCGGCTCGGAAAAAATCGTCCGCTATGCTTTTGAATACGCAAAACGCTTTAACCGCAAAAAAGTTACCTGCTTTATCAAAGACAACATTATGAAACGAACGGACGGTTTGTTTCATAGAATTTTCGACACGATTGCGACCGAATACCCGGAAATCGAAGCCGACCACTGGATTGTCGACATCGGCGCGGCGAAAATGGCTGACACGCCTGAAAACTTTGACGTAATCGTGATGCCGAATCTTTACGGCGATGTTTTGTCGGACGTTGCCGCGCAAATCGCTGGTTCAGTCGGCTTGGCAGGCTCGTCGAACATCGGCGAAAACGTCGCAATGTTTGAAGCGATTCACGGTTCTGCACCAAGACGCGCCGGACAAAATCTCGCAAATCCGTCGGGATTATTTTTGGGCGCGATTCTGATGCTCGTTCACATCGGACAACAGGACATCGCCGAAAAAGCGCACAACGCGTGGCTTCGCACGATTGAAGACGGCGTTCACACTTACGACATTTTTAAAGAAGGCACGTCGAAGGAAAAAGTCGGCACGCGCGAATTTGCCGAAGCCGTTGTCGCCAGATTAGGGCAAAAACCGGAAACCTTAAAAGCCGTCGAATACAAACAGGCTGTGGCGGAAGTCGGCGAAGCGAAACCGATTTTTTCGTCGCCCGAACCGCAGAAAAAAGAACTCGTCGGCGTTGATGTCTTTTTGGATTGGTGGAAAGGTTCATACTACGGCACGGCAAACGAACTCGGCGCGCTCGTCGAAGCGGTCAGCGGCGACGGCTTAAAACTGCAAACCATCGCCAACCGCGGCGTCAAAGTCTATCCGGGCGGCAACCCCGACACCTTCACCGTTGACCACTGGCGCTGCCGCTTCATCAGCGAGGCGGGCGAAGGAAACACGATTGACAAAAACCAACTGATTTCGCTTCAGCAACGCTTTAACGAAGCCGGATTGGACGTTATCAAAACCGAAAATCTCTACAACTTCGACGGCGCAAAAGGTTATTCGGCGTAAGTTTGAGGGATGAATTAGGAACGATGAAGGATGAAGTTTCGGCTTCGTCCTTTTTTATTGTATATTCAACTCAAATTCCTGACGTTTCTTGCAATTATCAAAATGAATATCGTAGGCAAAATAACAGGTCTAAAATATAAAATTCTTCTATCAGACGAATTAAAGGAAATTGATGCTAAAGATTTTGATATTAACGAAGTTCCTTCTGCGTGTTTGGTGACAGACGACCAGAATATTTTTGCTATTTCAAAATGGGTTTCGCCCAAAAGAACACGCTCTTATCCTTTTGAGCGTGTTTTTAACACTTTACATATTTCAAAGAAAATAACGGTAATTCCGATTGTTAAAGACGAAGGCGCTAAAGGTGATAGAGATTTTATTCAATGGGACACGGTTTCTTTGATGTCTTTGCTGGATGTTTTTGTGATTTTTGCTTATTACGACAAAGCTGAAAAGAAAGGGCAAAAGATAACAAACCAGCAGTTTAATAACGAATATGTTCTTTCAAAAATTAAAGAAATCGAACAATTTCACAGCTCGGCGCTGCATTGGAATTTGAATGAGTTGAACACAAATCTTCATAACATACTTGATAAAATAAAGACTTCTTACGTGGAAATTGAAAAACTAACGGGTGTGAAACTTCACAATCCGAATGGATTAGATAACTTTAAAGACAAAATAGGCAAAGACGTTTCTTTGTTTATGGCATTTTCAAGAGGAAAAGCAGAGAAAGCGCAGTCGAGAGAATTTGTCACATTTCAGCCGAAAGAAAGTTTAGCAACGCTTTCAAAAGCAAAGGTTACCATTAGCAATTATCTAGGTGGGCAATATTTTCTGACGGTTGACGAAGTTTTATTAACGAAAGAAAAAATAATTTTGATTGAAGGAAAACACAGCAAAAACGCGAATCTTCCGAGCAAAGGCGACATCAAAGACGGATTGCTGAAAATGATTTTATATTGCAATCTTTCGGAAGTTATCGTTGACGGAAAGGAGATAAAAAGCGAGGCGGTTTTGAGTTTGACCTCTGCTAAACTGAAAGGCGCGATTGATTCTTCAAGCACGAAAGAAGAAATTTCCGCTTTCATCCAAGAGAATAAAATTTCGGCATCGCAGGAAACTTTAATTGAAACTGTAATTGCGGAAGCCAGAAAAAATAATTTTGTCGTTAGAATCCAATTTTCGAAATGATAAAAAGTCCTTTAAGATATCCGGGCGGAAAAAGCCGAGCGATAAAATTAATTTCTACGCTCATACCGGAATTTGACGAATTCAGAGAACCGTTTCTGGGCGGCGGCTCGGTTTTTGTTTATGCAAAGCAGCGTTTTCCAAATAAAAAATTCTGGGTCAATGACCTTTATTTAGAGCTTTTTAAGTTTTGGGAAATGACGCAAAAAGATGTTGATACGCTTATTAAGAAAATTTACGAATGGAGAAATCGATTTCCTGTCGGAAAAGAACTGCACAAATTTTTGAATGAGAATTTAGCAGGTTTTGACGATTTAGAAAGAGCGGCGGCATTTTTCATTTATAACCGCATTACATTTTCAGGGACAAGTTTGAGCGGCGGCTTTAGTGAAGCGGCGTTTACAGGACGATTTACGGAAAGCAGTATTCAGCGACTCAATGATTTTGCAGAAGTTATCAATGGCTCGACTGTTACAAATCTTGATTACGAAGAATTAGTGAAGCGCAAAGGTGAAAATGTTTTCATTTATCTTGACCCGCCGTATTACTCCGCGACGGAATCCGCGCTTTACGGAAAAAACGGAAATATGCACAAATCGTTTGACCATTTCAAGTTTGCGGAAACAATGAAAAACTGTCGGCACAAGTGGCTAATTACTTATGACGACGACAAATATGTCAGAGATTTGTTTACTTTTGCAAACATAATTCCCTGGGATTTGACTTACGGAATGAGGAATGTAACTGAGAATTCTGACCAAAAAGGAAAAGAATTATTTATTTCAAACTATTTAGAACATTTACCTGAAAACAACCTGTAAAATAAAAACATTATGCAAATCAGCGCGAGAAATTCGTTAAAAGGAAAAATTAAATCAATCGAAGACGCGCGGTTAATTCGCAGGTCATCGTCGAACTTTCAAACGGCGTGGATAGTCGTCCCAGATTATCACGAAAGATTCGGCGGAACGCTTGAATTTGAGCGTAGGCAAAACGGTTTACGCCGTCGTCAAAGCGAGCGACGTGATGATTGCGACGGATTGATTTTCAATTCGTAAAAGTTAAAAGATGCGCGCCGGAGTTTGCTTTCGACGCGCATCTTTTTTATTTTGGAAGCAATGAAAAATGACGAAAAACCGCTTGTCTCGGTGATAATGGGAAGCAAATCTGATTGGGAAACGATGCGAAATGCTTCGGAAACTTTAGACAAATTCGGTGTGGCGCACGAATGCAAAATTGTTTCGGCGCATCGCACGCCGGATTTACTCGTCGAGTTTGCCAAGACAACCGAATCACGCGGCATCGAAGTCATCATCGCGGGCGCGGGCGGCGCGGCACATTTGCCCGGAATGTGCGCGGCGCAAAGTTTACTTCCGGTTCTCGGCGTTCCCGTCCAAAGCAAAGCATTATCGGGAATGGACTCCTTGCTTTCGATTGTGCAAATGCCCGCTGGAATTCCGGTCGGAACATTAGCAATCGGCAATGCAGGCGCAACAAACGCCGCGCTTTTGGCAGTTGCGATTTTGTCGAATACGCGCGCAAGTTTGCGCGACAAATTGCGGAAATTCAGAGAAGAACAAACGGAAAGGGTTTTACAATCCGAATTAGATTAAGCTGAAATTTGAAGCATTTCAATTTGTGTTTGCCAATCAAAAAATATAATTTTCATTACAGGTGCCAAACCTAGAATGGCAATAGCATTGCCTATCGGACAGACGGCATAAAGTAATTCGTTATTTTATGCCGTCGTTTTACTTTAGCGGGCAAAATGATTTATGAATCCGATTCTTCCAAATTCAACAATCGGCGTTCTCGGTAGCGGGCAGTTAGGACGAATGTTTGCCATTGCCGCCCGCCGAATGGGTTATCGCGTTCATACGTTTTCGCCCGAATCGGACACGCCGACCGGACAAGTCGCCGACACGGAAATCGACGCCGATTATGAAGATTTGGACGCGGTCAAAGATTTTGCGCGAAATGTCGATGTCATCACGTTTGAATTTGAAAACGTGCCGTTTGAAACGGTCGAAGCGGCTGAAAAATTTGCGCCCGTGCGTCCGCGCGGCGAAGTTTTGCACGTCGCTCAAAATCGTCTGCGCGAGAAAACTTTTTTATCGAAAAACAATTTTCCGCACGCGCCGTTTCGACACGTCAGAAATTTAGAAGAATTGAAACAATCCGTCGGGGAAATCGGCGCGCCGTGCGTTTTGAAAACCGCCGGTTTCGGTTACGACGGCAAAGGTCAGGCGCGAATAAAATCAGTGAACGAGAGCGAAAGAGCTTTTGCGAAAATAGGCGCACAGGAAGCGATTTTGGAAAAATTCGTCCGGTTTGAAAAGGAAGTTTCCGTCGTCGCGGCGCGAGATTTACGGGGAAATTTCGCCCATTACGGCGTGATTGAAAACGCGCACGAGAACGGTATTTTGGACGTGTCTTTCGCGCCCGCGTTTGTTTCGCCGAAAATTGAAAAGGAAGCCGTCGAAATCGCGCGCACGATTTTAGAAAAACTCGATGTCGTCGGCGTTTTGTGCGTCGAGTTTTTTTTAACCAAAGACGAAAAACTGCTCGTCAATGAACTCGCGCCGCGACCGCATAATTCCGGTCATTTGACGGTTGACGCCTGCGCGACCTCGCAGTTTGAACAGCAATTGCGCGCCGTTTGCGGCTTTGATTTAGGCGCAACGGAATTTTATAAACCGGCGGCGATGGCGAATCTTTTGGGCGATTTGTGGGAAAACGGCGAACTGAATTGGGCAAGCGCTTTGAAAAATCCGAATGTAAAACTGCATCTTTACGGCAAAGCCGAAGCTAGAACGGGAAGAAAAATGGGACATCTGACGGCGCTTGCCGAAATCGCCGGCGAAGCGAGAACGGTAGTCGAAGAAGCCCGGAAAAGGCTGTTTTGCCAATAAATTTTTATTGTCAAAACTTTGATTTGGTGATAAGTTTAATCAAACTTCAAAGGGCGGTTTATAAATATGCGCGGTAATAAATTTTTGATTGTTTCAATTTTTACGCTGACAATTTTTTCGTGCTTTGCATCGGTCGACGGACAAGTTCCGCTGCCGCCGACGCCGAAAAGAATTTTGGTAAAAACCGACGCGGGCGGTTTGTTTCGACAGGGCTGGGATTTGATTCAGCAGAAAAAATATAAGGAAGCCGCCGAAGTTTTTGAAAAAGTCGTGCAGATTGAGCCGTTAAGACGCGGCGCGTTCACAAACTTAAGCTGGATGTATCTCGAACTCGGCAGATACGAAGACGCGGCGCGGACGGCGAGAAAGGAAATCGAGAATTACCCGGAATCGGCGATGGCGCACAATAATCTGGGATTTGCTTTAACGCAGCTCGGAAAATATGACGAAGCCGTCGCGGAATTGAAAAAAGCCATCAAGCTGGATTCAAGCATTACGAAAGCGCACGTCAATCTCGGTTTCGCATATCGAAGCGCGGGTCGCTACGCCGACGCGCTCGCCGCTTTTCAGGTGCTGATGCGAGCCAAACCGGATTATGTAGACGGCTACGCTTCGCTCTTTTCCGCCGCAATGATGGCTGGAAAACACGATTTGGCGCTTGAAGCGGCGACAAAATACGCCGAGATGAAACCCGAAGACGTGAACGCGCAAAATATGCTCGGCGGTGCGTCTATGAATCTGGGAAAAATTTCCGAAGCAGCGATTGCTTTTGAAAAAGCCGCCGCTTTGAAACCGGACGACGTGGTCAGTTTGCGAAATCTCGAAAAGGCTCTCACTATGTCCGGTCAACAGGAGCGCGCAATCGAAATTTTCAAGAAAATCGCATCGCTTAAGCCCGCCGATTTTGACACGTATTATGATTTGGGAATGGCTTCGAGTTTCGCCAAAAAATTCGAGGACGCCGTCGGTTATTTCAGACAAGCGGTCAACATAAAAAGCGATTCGATTCCAGCTTTAATGAATTTAGCCTACGGTTATTTGTCGGTCGGCAACCGTGAAGCCGCGCTCGAACAATACAAAATTATAAAAGACCTCGATTCGGTGGCGGCTGAAATTCTGCTCGCCCGAATAAACAAATAAATCGTTCGTTTGCGGAAAAAATTTCGGGACGGGTAAAGTAAGTGTTTTTTATCTAACCCGAATTTTTTTGTCTTTATTAAGCCGTCTTAAAACTTTTGTTCTTGACGCTGCGTATAAAATCGCATTAAAAAGCAAGCCTGACTAATTATCTCTGGAGAAACTGAATGAAAAATCGAAGACCGAAAGCGACTCTCGGCGTATTGCTGACTTTGTTTTGCCTGTGGCTGAACGCGGTTTGCGTATCAGCCCAAAATAAAACAGGAGAATTAAAAACGCCCGGAAAACAAACGGAAAAAATGACCGAAACTTCGGCGGCGATAAACTTAAATTGGCGCAGCATCGGTCCGGCGAATATGGGCGGGCGCGTCGCCGACGTTGAAGGCGTCGCGGGCGACCCGAATATCGTTTATGTGGCGACGGGTTCGGGCGGGATTTTCAAAACGACGAACGGCGGAACGAACTGGACGCCGATTTTCGACCGGCAAAACACGATTTCGGTCGGCGACATCGCGCTTGAGCCGGGAAATCCCGATGTTATTTGGGTCGGAACGGGCGAATCGAACGTGCGCAATTCGGTTTCTTTCGGCGACGGCGTTTATAAATCGACGGACGGCGGCAAGACTTGGAAAAATCTCGGCTTAAGAGATACGAACACGATTTCAAAAATCATCGTCAGCCCGAAAAATCCCGACATTGCATACGTCGCCGCCGTCGGACACGCCTGGGGCGCGAACGAAGAACGCGGCGTTTTTATGACGACCGACGGCGGGAAAACGTGGACGAAAACTTTGTATATTGACCAGTTTCACGGCGCGTCGGATTTGGCGATTGACCCGCAGAATCCGAATATTCTTTACGCCGGAATGTGGCGCTTCGAGCGCAAGCCGTGGACTTTTACGAGCGGCTCGGAACAGGGCGGCGTGTATCGTTCGACCGACGGCGGCAGAACTTGGAACAAAATCGAAAAAGGCTTGCCGAAATTGATTGGCAGAATTGGTCTGGCGGTTGCAGCGAGCAATCCGAATGTCGTTTATGCGATTCTTGAAGCCAAAGAGGGAACGCTTTATCGTTCGGACGACAAGGGCGAAACTTTTCGGCAGGTTTATAAAAATCAAAACATCGTCGGGCGCGGATTTTATTACACGACCGTAAGAGTTGACCCGACGAACGAAGACAGAGTTTATGCCGTTTCGTCGCCGCTTTTTGTTTCTTCGGACGGCGGCAGAAATTTCACGCGCATTTCGCCGACGACGCATATTGATTTTCACGCGCTTTGGATTGACCCGCAGAATCCGAAACGAATGTGGCAAGGTCAGGACGGCGGCGTTGCCGTAACGCACGACGGGAAAAGCTGGGAATATATCAACAACCTTCCAATCGGGCAGTTTTATCAGGTTTTCGCCGACAACCGCGAGCCGTTTTATAATTTGTCGGGCGGACTTCAAGACAACGGAACTTGGACGGGACCGAGCCGCAACCGCGAACCTGCCGGAATTATGAATGACGATTGGCGGATGATTAGCTTCGGCGACGGCTTTTTTGCGATTGCCAATCAAGATAATCCCGACCTTTATTTAACCGAATCGCAGGGCGGGAACGTCGTCCGCACCGATATGCGAAACCGCGAACAGCAGCTCGTCGTGCCGTATTTCGGCGTCGGCGGCGCGGCGGAAAACGACAAATATCGTTTCAACTGGAACGCGCCTTTGATTTTATCTCCGCACGATAAAAACACGGTTTTCCTGGGCGGCAGCGTCGTTTTCAAATCAACCGATTTCGGAAAAACGTGGACGACAATCAGCCCCGATTTGACGACGAACAATCGTGAACGATTGAAAGACGCGGGCGGTCCGGTTTTTACTGAAAACACTTCCGCCGAGCATTTTGAAACTGTCATAAGTCTTGCCGAATCGCCCCTTAAAGCCGGTTTGATTTGGGCTGGAACGGACGACGGCAATTTGCAAATGACGACCGACGGCGGAAAAAATTGGACGAACATTTCAAAAAACGTGCCGAATATGTCCGCCGATTCGTCCGTCTCGCACGTCGAGCCGTCGCGCGCGAATGCGAATACGGCTTACGTCGCGTTTGACCGGCACAAATTTGACGATTACAAACCTTACGTTTTCAAAACCACTGACGGCGGCAAAAGTTTTACGAACATTACGGGAAATTTACCCGAAAAATCTTACGTTCACGTCGTAACCGAAGACCGGCGCAATCCGAACTTGCTTTACGCCGGAACGGAATTGGGTTTATATGCGACGTATAACGGCGGCGGAAACTGGATGGAATTGAATATGAAAAATCTGCCGCGCGTCGCCGTTCACGACATCGTGGTTCATCCACGCGACAACGATTTGATTCTAGCGACGCACGGGCGCAGTCTTTGGGTTTTCGACGACGCCGCGCCCGTTCAGCAGATGAACGATGCGATTTTGCAGAGCGCGAATTATCTGTTCGACGTTCGTCCCGCTTATCGTTTCTCGACGATGATGACGCGCTACGGCATCGGCGACAAAGTTTTTCAAGGCGCAAATCCGCCGCGCGGCGCGATTATCACTTATTATTTGAAAGACAAGGCAGACGAAAAAACACAGCTTAAACTTGAAATTTCCGACGCGAGCGGCAAAAAAATCGCGGAAGTGAAAAATCTGCCGAAAGAGCGCGGCTTAAACCGCGCGTCTTGGAATTTAAGTCTCGAAGGCGAGCGCCCGCGACGCCCACCGACCGCCGAGCAATCGGCGTTTGCCGGCAATCCGCGCGGACCCCAAGCGATGCCCAGCACTTATACTGTAAAATTATTTGTCGGCGACAAAGCCGTTCAGGAAAGACGAGTTGAGGTTCGCGTCGACCCGACCGTTTCGGTTACGAACGCGGATTTGCAGGCGCAGCTTGATTTGTCGCTTCGCCTGCGCGATATGTTTTCGACGCTCAACGACGGTTTGCGCGCGCTCGACAGCGCCAAACAGCAAGCCGAACAAATCGAAAGAGTTGCAAAAGACCGCTTGACGGAAGTTCCGGCGGATTTAACGAAAGCTCTGACCGATTATAAAAAACGGATTGACACAATCACGGGCGACCTTGTTACGGGCGAAGAAGACGGCATTCGCGCGTCGGCAAAACTGACCGACCAAATCGGCGGTTTATATAACACCGTCGGCGATGGAAACGCCGCACCGACAGCCGCGATGCGCGAGCAGTTTAATTTGCTGCAAACCCGTTTGCCCGCGAAAATCGCTGACATCAATCGTTTTATCTCGGACGAGACGCCGAAAATAAACGCAACTTTGCAGAAAGCCGGTTTGCCCGTTATTATTGTCGGCAAAGCGATTGAGCCGCCGCAGTAATGTTGAAGCAGTATTTTTTCGTAATTTATAAAATAAACAGGTGAACCGGCTTATTATTTTCAAACATTAAACAGGCATTTCAAGGCGAAATAAAGTTGCTGAAAAAGCCGCCATCGATAAAATGATGAAACAGGTCGGTGGTCACAAAAAAATGATTCTCGATTTAAGAGGCAACGGCGGCGGATATTTAAAGGCGCTTGCTCATTTGACCGGATATTTCTTTGACCGCGACATAAAAATCGGCGACGAGAAATTAAGAGATAAAACGCAGGAACTCGTCGCCAAATCGCAGAAGGAAAAAGTTTATCAAGGCGAGCTTATCGTTTTGGTCGACAGCGACTCGGCTTCGGCTTCCGAAATGTTTTCGGGAATGATTCAACTGGAAAAAAGAGGAAAAATCGTCGGCGACGTAACCGCCGGTGCGGTTATGGCAAGCTACAGTATTCCGATTGGCGAACGTGCGCGGGGCGGAAGGATTTGAATCGGTTTCCTTTTACGGAGTCAGCGTTACGATTGCCGATTTTCTGCTTCGGGACGGAAAGAGACTTGAAGGCGTCGGAGTTATGCCCGAGATGGCGGTCGGACCAGCGGCGGAAGCTCTGTTGAAAAAATACGACCCTGTTTTATCTTACGCCGCGTTGTTGTTCGGCACGGAAATCACGCAGGAAAAAGCGGGAGAAATGTATTTTATGATTGAAAAACCTGAAAAAACTGAACAGGAAGGAGAAGACGCTAAGAAAGAGAATGACAGTCAGTAGAGAGTAATGACGGCGAAAAGTTTTGTCTATAATTTTCTCGCCAGCAAGACGCCGCCGAAAACTCCGATTAAACCAAGCGCGAAACTTAAAGACACATACAGAATCGCCGTTACGATTTGCTTGTCCCGAACGAGCGCAAAGGTTTCAAATTCAAACGTCGAAAACGTCGTGTATGCGCCCAAAAATCCGACGATAACGGCAAGCCGCAGATTTTCGCCGACCATAAATTTTTCGGTGAAAAGAACGAGCAGAAACCCGATGAGAAACGAGCCGGAAACATTTATAAAAAACGTGGCAAACGGAAATTTTTCAAAAGCGCCCGTGAGCGGCGAGATGTTCAGCAAATAGCGTGCGACCGCGCCCAAAGCGCCGCCGACTGCAACCGCAAAAATTCTCGTCAAAAATTCCATTTACTTTTTAATCGGTCTGTAAATTTTCGCCAAATGGCGCGGCGGCAAGCCAATCCAGTAAAGCGTTTGAAAAAACGACCAGCGCGAAAACGTCCGCAGGAACGAGCGACTTTCAAATCTGTGCAAAGATGTCGTTACCGGCAAATTGATATGCACAAAGCGACCGCGCTGTTTTTGCAGGCGTTTATACAAATCCAAATCTTCAAAAACCGGCAGAAATCGGAAACCGCCGATTCGCTCGTAGATTTCGCGGCGCACGAAAATCGCCGTATCGCCATAGACCGAACCGATTGAACGCAAATGCGGATAAAGCCTCGTTAAAAATCGCGCCCAGCGCGTTTCGCCCGAAAAAGTAATCTCGAAATTTCCGCCGATTACTTCTTTGTAGCGCATAAATTGTTTGATTTGCCTGCCGCTTCCCTGCACGGGGCGCGTGTCGGCGTGCAGAAACCAGAAAATTTCCCCGCTCGCGTGTTTCGTGCCTTCGTCGAGCTGCCGCCCTCGATTTGCTTCCGCGATTTTTACTAATTTCAGCTTTTTTATATTTTTATAACTTTCGACAATCTCGACGGTTTTGTCCGCGCTTCCGCCGTCGACAACAATAACTTCGTCAACGTTGACGAGGCGCGAAACGGCGTCGAGCGTTTTTCTAATCGAAAGTTCCTCGTTAAAAGTCGGTATAACGACCGAAAGCGTAATCAAGGATTTGGTATTTATAAATGTCGGGTCTGGATTGTTCTGCACTTTTTTTGTCTGAAAAATTTCGCGCCGCTCGAAGCCGTTTTCAATTTTCCCCAATCGCCGGATTTTCTTTTTACACTTTAATTTCTAAGCCGCGAATAAAGCAATGCGAATCGGTTTTTCTCAAAAATATTTTGCGCAGAACTTTAAAGAAAAACTCCGACCTAACTTTTTTCATATCTTTCCAAGATTTATTTAACAGTGGCTTTGGCGCTGCTCAAAATGATATTCTCAAAAGAGGCAATAAATTTTATGTTTAATAATTTCGGCAAGCCGCGCCGCGTTTGTATTACAGGTTTCGGCTGCGTTACGCCAATCGGCGTCGGGCGCGAAAACTTTTGGACAGCCTTGGAAAAAGGCGCGAGCGGCATCTCGCGCATCGAAAGTTTCGACGTTTCCGGTTCAAAAGTCAAAATCGCGGCGGAAGTAAAAAATTTCGATTGGGAAGCCGAACTCAACGCAAAAGACCGCAAGCACGTTCCGCGAACCGTTCCGCTCGCGCTTCGTGCGGCGCGCGAAGCTGTTTTAGATGCGGGAATAAATACGGAAAATTTCAGTCTTACGCAAAGGCAAAATTTCGGCGTCGTCTTAGGAACGGGCGGCGGCGGACTGGAATTTACCGAACGACAATACGCACAGTATTTTAACGGCAACACAAAAGGCGTCAGCGTTTATACGATTCCGTCTTCGACGCACGGCGGTTTGTCGAGCGAGCTTTCGATGGTTTTCGGACTGCACGGACTTTCGCACATCGTTTCGACCGGCTGCACAAGTTCAACCGACGCAATCGCTTACGCGGCACAGCACGTCGCGCTCGGGCGTCAGGATTTTATGCTTTCGGGCGGCGTTGATGCGCCGATTGCGCGCGGAATTCTTGAAGGTTTTAATTTGATGACGGTTTTGACCGATGAATGGAACAACCAGCCGGAGCGTGCTTCGCGTCCGTTTTCAAAAAATCGTTCGGGAATTGTTTTAGGTGAAGGCGCGTGGATTTTTGTATTGGAAAGTTTGGAAAGCGCACAAGAGCGCGGCGCAAAAATCTATGCAGAAATAAAAGGCTACGGCTCGACCTGCGACGCATATCACCGCGTTCGGCTCGAAGAAAACGGCGACGAGCCGGCGCGCGCAATGCGGCTTGCGATGCAGGACGCAGACGTTTTGCCCGAACAAATCGATTATGTAAATCTGCACGGAACTTCGACGCAGTTAAACGACCGCATCGAAACGCAGGCGGTCAAAAACGCTTTCGGCGAAACGGCTTATAAAATTCCGATGTCGGCGACAAAATCGCAAATCGGACATCCGCAGGGCGCGTCCGGCGCGGCGGGCGTCGGCGCGGCGCTTCTGGCTTTGTGTGAAAACATCGTTGCGCCGACGATAAATTTAGACGCGCCCGATGATGTGTGCGATTTGGATTACACGCCGAACATCGCGCGTCAAAATGCGGACGTGAAAACGGCTTTGTGCAACTGCATCGGCTTCGGCTCGAAAAACTCGGCGCTCGTTCTCGGAAAAGTTTTTTGAAAATATTTTTAGAAAACGACTTGTCTATTTTTCCAAAAGCTCTTTTGACTCGTTAAAACTTCGGTGTATTTTTTCATCAGAAAAGCGCGGCTAATAAATAACCGCGCTTTCGTTAATTGTGAAGAATGAAAATTTTAGCCGAACAAAAGTTAATTGTTATTTACGTTTTCGATTGGCGAAACTACCGGCGGATAATGAAACGCGCCGACCATTCTCAAATTTTCCGCGTCAAACTGGCGGCGCGCGCCGCAATCGAGACAAGCGCAATACGAATGGTTTCCGATTGTAAAAGGACGACTGATGTTTTTGTGCCAGCAGCCGAAAAGCGTTCCAACAAAACCGATTTTACCGCCGAAAACTTTGCTGTTTCGGTTGATAATCGATTCCGCTATCGCGTTCTGTTCCAAAATTCCCTGCATTTTATTACTTCCCCTTGAATTTGAAAAAACTTCGTTTTTTTCGTTGCGTTTGCACGAACGTTTTGCGGCATCTATGATGTTGTTTTGTCCGAATAGTTTGCTTGTTCCAAAACGGTTTTCAAACGAAAATCGAAATTAGAATTTGCCGATTTTTCTTTGCTCTCTTTCTTTAATCTGACATCTTAGCTAAAATCATTTTTATATTTCGGAGAACAAATAAATGTTAAAAACTCGTTTTGTAAAAACCTTTTTTTTCTTTGTAATCGTTGTAATTTCCGCCGCGTCCGTTCGGGCTTGGGACGACACCGGACACAAGCTGACGGCTTATATCGCATGGGAACAAATGACGCCGCAGGTGCGCGCGGCGGCGGCGAAAATTCTTCTTAGCGCGCCGGAAGATTCTGATTTGAGCGTGTTTTATATGCAGGATTCGCGCACAGCGGCGACGCGCCAGCGCGAGCTTTTTATGATTGCCTCAACTTGGTCTGACATTGTTCGCAACAAGGATTTCAAAAATCGCTACGCAAAATATCATCACGGAACGTGGCATTATCTCGACACATTCTGGCGCGAATCGAAAGGCAAAGTCGAAATCGTTACCGATTTAAAATCAGACGGAGAAAACGCCGTCGAGCGTCTTTTCGTTTTTGATAAAATGCTGCGCGACGCTTCCGTCTCGGACGCCGACAAAGCGATTGCGCTCGCGTGGGTCCTGCATCTCGGCGGCGACATTCACCAGCCGCTACACGCTTCGGCGCGCGTTACAAAATTTGACCCGAAAGGCGACCAGGGCGGAAATCTTTTTATGCTTTCTCCGAAAGGCGCAACCGGCAACGACCGCGTTAGCCTGCACTGGTATTGGGACTCGATTGTCGGGCGCAACATTCCGCGCGTGAATGACGCTTGCGATTCGGATTATTTACCGGCAATCGCACAGCAAATGACGAAAAAATATCCGTCTTCTCGAATGCGAAATCGTTTGCAAATCGGGCAATTCGACCGTTGGCAGCAGGAAGGCTTTCAAATCGCTTCGACAAAACTTTATCCTGCGAGCTTAAAATTCGGCGAGATGCCTTCGGAAAACTACAAAAAAATGGCGTTTGAAATCGCGCAGGAACAAATCGCGCTGGCTGGTTATCGTCTTGGAGAGATGCTTAATCAGATTTTCGGCGGTGGACAATCAACCATTGCAGAACAATTAAACAAAGGTGAAGATTCTGTGAAACAGGCTAAAGAGTCTAGCAGCATTATCGGGCAAGGCGCTGACGACAAGTGGATTTGGTTTAAAGCAAAGGCGAGTTTGGCTGCGGCAAATGAATTACGAGACGCTGTTATTAATTTAGATGTCGAAAACAATGTTGTTACACTGCGAGGAACAGTTGCAAAAACACAGCAAATGGTGAAAGCATTACAGGTCGTCAACGAAATAGAAGGCGTTAAACAAGTAAAAAATTTGCTGAAAGTTTTGCCGCGCGGCGCAAAAAATTAAGCAGCTTGTTTTCATAGATTTTCGATTTCCGCATCTTTTTGTCTTTTTTTTCCGAAAAACCACGCGATGAAAATCGAGATAATGTAAAGCAAAATCATCGGCGCGGCGAAAAGCATCATATTCGGAATATCTGCGGTTGGCGAGACAACCGCCGCGACAATTAAAATTACGATGAGCGAAATCTTCCAATTGCTCACCAAAAATTTTGCCGAAACCAATCCGATTCTTGATAAAACGTATGTGATTGCGGGCATTTGAAAAATCATTCCCATCGCCAGCATTATCAAAATTATAAAATCCAAATAATCGCTCGCTTTGAGATATAAGCGAAAATCTCCGCCGAGTCCGAGCAGATATTTTGCCGCCGGCGGAAACAAAACATAATAAGCGAACGCCGCGCCTATGACGAAAGAGACGGACGAAAGTCCGATGAACGGCGTAACGTATGAACGCTCGTGCTTGTAAAGAGCGGGCGAGATAAACCCCCAAATCTGCAACAAAAGAAACGGTATCGACAGCGCGACTGCCGTGTATAACGAAACCGTTACGTAAAGCGTAAACGGCTCGACCGCCGTCGTTACAATCAGTTTTTCATTGGCGTCGGCGTTGTCCGAGGCAGGATTTTCAATATCGACGGGCAACCGGATTCCTTTCGGAACGACGGCGTTATTGGTGATAATCGCCTCTTCGGTGAAAAGTCCGATTTTTCCGGTGAAATCTTTTTCTACTTTTGCCGAAATAGAAGTTCCTGGCGCGACCACACCTGCGCCCAAAGTCGTCGATTGAGCAAACACATAACGTCCCGTGTCGCCTTCGGCTAAACTAGTGAGCGCCAAAACCTTCTCGTTTCCCGTCAAGCCTTCGACCGGAATGTCGCGTCTTTCGGCTTCGGAAAGCGCCTGACGAATCGGAACTGACAGAAAATTATATATCTTGTCGGATATAAACCAGCACAAAAAGAATGCTATAACTATAATTATTACAGAATTTACAAGTCGGCGGCGAAACTCGTCCAAGTGTTCCAGAAAAGACATTTGCCCGCCGAGCGGTTCTTCCCTTTGCCTTGCGTCTCCTTTGTTCATAAACGGAAATAAATAAGTTTCTGCCTTTTCAACAACTTACAACCAATCACGTTTTTCGATAGAATTGCCGGTTATCTCAAACTGTTTCGACTTTTCTGTTTTCTCGACTGCTATATTTTCGTCGAAAACTGTTTTGTCTATCTCTTTTATTTCAGGTTGTTGCAATTTGTAAATTTCCTCATCCGTTGAAGCTACTTGTAAATCGGCGCGGCTGATTGAGTTTTCCGATGTGTTCTGCGTCTGCAAATCGCCAATCTTGGCAGCGCCTTTTGTGTCTTCCTCTAAATCTACTTCTTGCTGCCAGGTTTTTTTAAATTCATCGGTCGAGCGTCGAAATTCTGCCATTGTTTTGCCGAACGTGCGCGCCAATTCCGGCAACCTTCGCGGTCCGAATACTATCAGTGCGACCAGACCGATAAGCACTAATTCCGATGTTCCGATTGATTCAAAGATAAATAAGTAAAACATTTTCTATTACTTCCGAAATACAAGTTTTAAAATTACACACATTTGTCGTTAAAATTTCTTTATTCAACTCTTATTAAAATATTTTTATAGTTTTCGACTCTGCCGATAACTACTGCATCTTTAACTTCTTGCAGCATTTTTTCCGCTCCGGCTTCATTTACGCTTACGAGCAGACCGCCCGCCGTTTGCGGGTCAAAAAAAGCGCTTTGCATTTCTTTAGTTATTTTTTTCTCAAATTCTACCGTCTCGCCGACGTATTCACGGTTGTTTTTATCTCCGCGCGTCAGCATTTTATTTTCAATTAAATTTAATACGTCAGGCAGAAGCGGCACGTTCATCGATTTTATGATAAATGTTACATTGCTCGCCTTCGCCATTTCATAAGCGTGTCCGAGAAGCCCGAAGCCGGTTATATCCGTGCAGGCGTTGGCTTTGGCTTTTCGCATTGACTTTGATGCGTTTGCGGCTGATGTCGTCATTGTATTTAATGCCGCTTTTACTGATAATTCGCCGGCTTTCTCAAATTTAACTGCGGTGTTGATAACGCCCGTTCCAATCGGCTTCGTCAAAATCAGAATATCCCCCGATTTTGCAGTTGAGTTTCTTATAACTTCTTTAGGATTAACGACACCCGTTACCGCATAGCCGAATTTTATTTCCTGGTCATCTACCGAATGACCGCCCAAAACCACTACATTTTCCTCGTTCAACGCTCTTTGCCCGCCAAGCATTATTTCGCCTAAAACATTCCAATCACCTTTCTGCGGATAACAAACTATCGAGAGAGCAGAAATCGGAGTTGCTCCCATTGCATAAATATCGTTTAGAGAATTGACGGCAGCAATCCTCCCGTATATCTCCGGTTCATCTGCAACCGGCGTAAAAAAATCTACCGTCTGCACCAACGCAGTTTCGTCATTTAGACGCATCACACCTGCGTCGTCGGATGTATCAAATCCCACTAAAACATTTTCGGTAAAATTCTGGCTTGGTAATTTGCTCAAAACTTGAGCAAGGTCGCGCGGCGCTAATTTTGCCACTCAACCGGCGCACGAAACCATTTCAGTTAATCTTTTTCCTTTCATAAAGTTATTTCTATTGCTTTTTACTCATTAATGCCTGATATATTCTTTCCAAATCCGATTCGCTGTAATACTCTATTTCGATTTTCCCTCCCGTGCCTTTTCCATCCGGTAGAATTTGAACCTGAGTTCCTAATTGCCTGCGAAGTTTGATTTCGGCAGATTTAACATTTGCATCTTTCTGTCCCGCCGTCTTTTTTATGCTAGTTTTTGGCGTATCTTCTTTGCCAAACCTTTTTATTGCCTTTTCCGTTTCTCTTACGGAAAGCGACATCTCTATTATTTTTTTTGCCAGATTTCTCTGAAAATTTTTATCTTCGCTCATCAGCAAAGCTCTTGCGTGTCCAGCCGTGATTTTTTCTTCTTCCAATAGTTTCTGAATATCGTCGGGCAATTTAAGCAGTCTTAAAAAAGTCGTAATTGCCGTTCTGTTTTTCCCTACTCGCTCGGCTATCATTTCCTGCGTTAAACCGACTGTTTCTATCAGATTTTTATAGGCTTTTGCTTCTTCAATAGCGTTTAGTTCCTGTCGCTGTATGTTTTCGATTAAAGCCAATTCTAACAATTTTTCATTGGCGATATTTTTAACGACTGCGGGAATTTTTTGCAAGCCGATTTTTTGTGAAGCACGCCAGCGTCTCTCGCCTGCAACTATTTCAAATTTTGACCCGCGACGCCTTACTACAATTGGCTGCACAATTCCGTTTGCTTTGATTGACTGAGCTAAATTATTCAAGCTTTCTTCGGAAAAGTTTGTTCTGGGTTGTTCCGAATTTGGCATTATCAAATCTAAATCTATATCTAATAACTCGCCGTTTCTGTTACTGTTTCCTTCATTATTTAACAAGGCGTTTATTCCCCGTCCCAAAACTTTTCTACTCATTGTTTAATATCTCCTTTGCCAATTGCATATAACTTTCTGCCCCTTTTGAACGAATATCATACAAGACAATTGGTTTCCCGTAACTAGGCGCTTCCGCCAACCGCACATTTCGCGGGATAACTGTGTTTAATACTTGTGAACCATAAAATTCTCTCAAATCTTGCGCAACTGCTGCAGATAAATTTGTTCTTTCATCATACATTGTCAAAAGCAACCCCTCGATAATTAGTTGTGGATTAAGGCTTCTTCTCACTCTAGCTAAAGTATCAAATAACTCGGTAACGCCTTCCAACGCAAAATATTCACACTGGATTGGCACTAAAAGCGAATTTGCCGCCGTTAATGCGTTTAATGTTAGTAAACCCAACGAAGGCGGACAATCAATAATTATAAAATCGTATTTATTTTTTATACTACTTAATAACTCTTTTAACTTATATTCTCTTTTCCTAGCATTTACTAATTCAATTTCCGCACCGAATAAATTTTTATCCGCAGGAAGAACAGACAACAACGGTAAATCGGTTGATAAAATCGCGCCCTCCAACGACTCCTTCATCAGTAAAACATTATAGAGCGTTTTTCTTGACTCCTTCCGCGGCACTCCCGCTCCTGACGTTGCGTTTCCCTGCGGGTCAGCGTCTATTAACAAAACTTTTTTTTCTTCTACGGCTAAACTTGCAGCCAAGTTAATTGAAGTTGTCGTTTTTCCAACACCGCCTTTTTGATTTGCTACCGCTATTATTTTTCCCATTTTCGGTTAAATTGTTTGGCATTTAGATTTTTTTCTATTATACACGAATCTTCGAAATGTAGAACGTGCCACACTTAGAAAATTAATGTGGCACGTTCTACATCGTTAATTTCATCTCGGAGACGGCGAGCTGAGATATACCAATAAAGCGGAGGAGGCAGACGGGGTTAAGCCGGGAATGTTTCTGATGTCTCCGAATGTATGCGGATTGGCGCGTTCAAGCCGTTCGACCATTTCGCAAGAAAGTCCTTTTATAAGGCGAAAATTGACATTATCGGGAACTTTAAGATTGTCGTTATTATGCAAACGTTCGTTTGCATTGTTCTGCGACACCTCGTAGCCTTGATATAAAATATCGGCGAGTGCCGTTTCTAAATCCGATATATTTAGTCCATTTTTGATTGATTGAGGCAACAACTTGAAAATCAATTCCGGTGAAACGGATTGACGTTTTGATAATTGGGACAAGGTGATTGAATCTCCCAAATCAACATTTAGTAAATGAGATATAGAAACATATTCGGTATCTGACCGTTTGTATCGCGTAGAATCTAAAACATTTTTCAGTCGCGCAATCCTGTCGCGCTTGGCATCAAATTTCTGCCAAACATTGTCAAATAAAAGTCCTAAATTTTTTGCGAAAGGCATCAACCTTTGGTCGGCATTATCGTGTCGAAGAGTAAGACGCGCTTCGGCGCGTGATGTAAAAATCCGATACGGTTCGTCAACGCCGTAACGAATAAGGTCGTCGATTAAAACTCCGATATAGGAACTGTTTCGGGTTAATTGAAACGAATCACGTTTCTGCGCTGAAAGAGCGCCATTAATACCAGCCATTAAGCCTTGACAGGCAGCTTCTTCATAACCTGTTGTTCCGTTTATCTGACCAGCTAAAAAAAGACCTTTCATACGAGATGTCTCCAAAGTTGGACGAAGTTCTCTCGGGTCGATAAAGTCGTATTCGATGGCATAACCGGGACGGATAATTTTCACATCCTTAAATCCATCAATGAATTTCAACAAATTTTGCTGCAATTCAGCCGGAAGGGAAGTAGAAAAACCGTTTAAATAAACTTCGTTTGTGTTATGTCCTTCAGGTTCGAGAAAAAGCTGGTGGCGATTTTTATCGGAAAATTTAACAACTTTGTCTTCAATTGACGGGCAATAACGCGGTCCGATGCCTTTGATTTTACCGGAATAAAGCGGCGACAAATGGAGATTCTGTCGAATTTCATTGTGTAAATTTTCGTTTGTGTAGCCGATATGACAGGTAATTTGCGGCTGTTCTATTTTTTCGGTCGCAAATGAAAAGGCAACCGGTTTTTCATCGGCAGGCTGCGCTTCAAAAGCATCCCAATCAATAGTTCTTGCGTCGAGGCGAGGAGGCGTGCCGGTTTTGAGGCGACCGACAGGGAAACCGTAATTTTTAAGCGCAGCGGCTAACTCGATTGAAGCGGGTTCACCCGAACGCCCGGCGGAAAAAGATTTTTTACCGGCGTGAATAATGCCATTTAAAAAAGTTCCCGCCGCAATTATAACAGCCTTCGCACCGAGCTTTCTCGTATCTTGCAATTCGACGCCGATAATTGAATTTTTCTCGATGATTAAATCAATGACTAAACCTTGTCTAAAGTGTAAAAGAGAAGTTTCCTCTAGCACGCGCCGCATTTCTGTTCGATAAAGCGAGCGGTCAGCTTGCGCACGCGGCGATTGAACGGCGGGACCGCGCGAGCGATTTAATAATCTAAACTGAATGCCCGTTCGGTCGATTACGCGCGCCATAACACCTCCGAGCGCGTCAATTTCTCGAACGATATGCCCTTTGGCAATACCGCCGATAGCGGGATTGCACGACATTTGACCGATTAAATCTAAATTCATTGTTACCAATGCAGTGTCCGAACCGAGACGCGCGGAAGCCGAAGCCGCCTCGCAGCCTGCGTGTCCGGCGCCAATAACAATTACGTCAAAATTTTCGTCGAAAATCATAAAATTATTTTGAATACTAAATTTTTATAACCGAAACTATTTATATAATGTATATTTCCATATTATAAAAATAAATTGCTTTTATCTAGGTTGTGTTGACATTTGCTTTATTTAGCCACGTCATTTATGGCGTGGTCGGCGCATCCGGCAAATCAAAAAGGGCGTTTTAACGTCCTTCCGATTTATCGGCTTCGCCGGATTGATAAGCCCGTTAAAACGGGCTGACATAATTATCCCGAACCGTTACTACGCCATAAATGACGTGGCTCAATAGAACATTTGAAAAACTAAAATGCCAACAGAACCTAGTAAATACAATAAAAAAAATGATTTTTGCAGCTTTGAATTTTCCGAAGAATATAGATATTTAATTGGTTAATTGAGAGGAAAAAGCAAAGAGAGAGATAATAAGTCATCGCAATTCATCATTATACAATGCACATTTTTTCAAAATAATTTTACTATTTGATAGCTAATTTATTTACGATTCTGCCGACGGGATAGAGACCCATACGCTTGTCGTAATAAGACGAACGGTCATAGAAAAATCTCAAACGCGCCGACGGATTTTTAGCAAAATTACCATCTTTAAGTTTTTCTTCAAATTCATTTCTTAAATTTTCGTTCTTGTCCAACATTTGACGAGCAAGTTTTTCTAAAACATAAGATTCCGCATATTCCTTCTGCTCGAAAATAGCGTTAAAAAATCCCCAGTAGACAAAAGAATCGGGTGAATCAGGTTCGAGCAGATGAATAGCTACGTTTGCCGATTCCTGCGCGAGCGGAACGACTATGGAATTTGGTGGAAAAGTCCGCGTTTCACGAATCGGATTCGTTTTAAAAGTCATTGTTACGCGCCCTTCAAACGAATTTTTTGACCAAATGGGTTCGGTCAGTCGATAACCTTCGACTTCTATTGCTAAAGGTTTTTTAAGTCTTTGAAAGTTTATACCGTGCGCCTGCAAAACGCCGATAACGTCTTTCCACTGAGGAGGAACAATATAATAAAGCGGTGGCGCAACACGGACTGTGGTTTTTGCCTCGTCAAATTTTGGGATTTTTATATTGAGCGGCTTTGTACCGTAGATAATTTGTTTTGCGCCTGAAACGGCGCTGTCTTCTATATTAAATTCCACGCCTTTGAAGTCAAAAGGTTTTGAGTTTTCCGTAATTTCTAGTTTGAGCGGGAAATTTCGCGCCGCATTATAAGTTTTCCCGCGTTCGATAGTTTCCTGCACGGACTTTTTATTTGCTTCAAAAAGACTTGATTTGTTTTTGCCGATTTCTTCCACCGTATATCGTAAAACGTCGTAAGTTCCTCGAACACGAGAGTTATAAGGTTTCAGCATATGAGTTTCAATGAGCAAACCCGCGCGGTTTCTGAGCGGAGCGTAACCTGTGGCAAAACGTGGAGTGGCTATAAACGATGCGATGCCCTTTGAAACATCGCGCCCGTTAAACTCTAAATAATGCGTTAAAACATTGCCTTCTTTTTCTACTTTTGGAACAACGCTTCCGTCGAAATGCGCGTCCATCCAATTTTTTATAAACGGCGAAACTTCCGCAAAATGGGCGTATTCGTAAGTTACATTGTATTGAAAATCCGCGCCGTCGGTAACGTGGCAATCGATAAAAAAGTCAGGTTTCCAATCGTTCCAGAGAGCGAGCCAGGCGCGCGTTTCCGGCGCGTCGGCTTTCATATAATCACGATTTAAGTTGAGATTTGTCGACGTAGCCCGAAAACCCGCCTCGTCTGGACCGTTCTGATTGATGCGATTAAACGGACTGAAAAGTTCGTGTCCGTCGACGTTGTAAATCGGAACAAAAATGATAACGACATCTTTGAGCAATTCGGCGCGCGTTTTTGTAATCGCAATATCGCGCAGAAGTGCCAATCCCGCGTCTTTTCCGTCCGATTCGCCAGCGTGGATGCAGGCTTGGATGAAAATGACAGCCTTGCCCTGTCTGCGAGCCGATGCGGGCGTAAAACTTCCGCCGGCGGCGGCGATTAAAAGCGGTAAATCTCTGCCTTCGCCGCTTATGCCGAAAGTTTTATATGAAATCAAATCCGATGCGGCGTCGAGTTTTTGGCTGAAAGCAATTGTTTCATCGTAGCGCGGAGTCTTTTTATAATCAGTTTTTTCCGTTAAGGTTAGCCAATCTTTCGGAACATTTGCCGACTCGCTTTGCGCCGCGACCGACACGACGGAAAAAAACATCAAGGAGACGATAAATAAAAGCATTTTGTGCATTTTGACGAGCAAGGAAACGCAGCCGTGAAAATTTGAAAAAAGCATATTACGAATGCTAATTCAAAACGGTTGAAACAGGCAAGGAATTTGATTATAAGTTTGCGGCGTTTTGCATATTTTCGATTTTCACCTCTTTTATTTTCACGTCAGGGAATGAACCGCGTCCGAAAAAGACGTGCCGGGCGAATTTTTCGCCCCATTTTCCGTGCAACAGATTAAAACCGATTTCCAAAAGCGTTTGATTCGAGGCAAGCGCAATCAAACGCCGCATCCAAAGGCGCGATACGAAACGCGCGCGGAAAAGCTCGCCCGAATATTCAAGCAGAACTTGCGAATTTTCGGTCTCCAATCTTTTCAGGACGATTTCCGCCGCCAATTTTGAAAGCCGCAGACACGGGTCTAAACCGCCGGCTGTCAGCGGTGAAACAGCGCCTGCCGCGTCGCCGACAAGCAACCCGTGTCTGTTGGCGATTCGTCGAAGAACTCCGCCGACCGGAATTCTGCCGCCGCGTGTTTCCAAAAGATTTGACGTATTTAGGTCAACAATTTTGCAAGCCGTTTTGTCTCGAAATTGCTTCAACGCTTCGCGCGGATTGAACTTTTCCGCGTAGCCGCCGACGCCGACGTGGATTTCTTCGCCGTCGTTTGCAACCCAAGCCAGATAACCGGGCGCTAGCTTTGCGTCAAGAAAACAATGCAGACGCGGTTCGTCTGCCATAGAATTGCATTTATAAACTTCTTCGCAGCCGACAATCCATTCCTTGTTTTCGTCCAAATTCAAATCCTTCGCAACACGCGACCGCGCGCCGTCCGCGCCGATTACAACTTTCGTTTCAATTTCAAAACTTTTGCCGTTTTTTTCGAGTCTGACGCGGCTTTCGCTTTCCTTAGTTTCGGTTGAAACGTATCGTGTTCCGTTCTCAAACTCGACGCCATTTTCGACGCATTCGCGCAGAAAACTTTCATAAAGTTTGCCCATTTTTCCGACGCGAAATTCGTCTTTCTCGCTCGTTAAATTTATCGTTTTCAATTTCGGCGAATAAAGCGTTACGTTTTTCACCGCCTTTCCGAGCGTTCCGGCGGGGAAGTCGAAATCTTCCAGCGTTTTACGAACAAAAATTCCGGTTGTGTGAACGCCTTTCGTCAAATCGTTTTTACGGTCGACGAGCAGAATTTTCGCGCCGCGTTGTGAAAGCAGTTTTGCACACTGCAAACCGGCTAAACCTGCGCCGACGATTACCGCATCAAAGTTTTTCATAAAAATTTACTCATTCAAACGATTGTCCTTCGCTTTGATATTTTTATCGTTAAGCTGTTGATAAATATTAACTTAAACGTCTTGCTTCTCGACCGACAATTCATCTTTTTACGCCCGCCGATTGTGTTTGTTCGCCTAACTTAAAATAGTTTCGCTTGTGCAAAACGCGGTCTTCGTCGCCGATTAAAATCAATTCAAAAGCGTGGTCGATGCCGTAACTTTCGCAGATGTCTAGGCGCGGGTTTTCGGCGTCGTCGGGCAAATCGAAAACAAATTTTCTCAGCCAAATCTTTTTCGTAAATATCGAAATCAATAGTAAAACAAAGGCTGCAATCACTCTGACCATTGTCAGCAGCATTAAAAGAACTCCCATCGCTTCACCTTCCTTTAACCGCTTTTATCAACGCTTCCATATGATTTAAATACTTTGCAAGCGCGTCTTTTCCTGCGTTCGTGATTTTGTATTCGGTCAGCGGAACGCGATTTTTGAAGGATTTGGCGCACGTTAAATAACCGGCTTCTTCGAGCCGTCTGGCGTGAACGCTGATGTTTCCGTCGGTTGTGCCGAGCAGATTTTTCAAATCGGTAAAAGACAAAGTTTCGTTCGCCGCCAATGCGCTGATAATGCCGAGCCGCATTCGTTCGTGAATTATTTTGTCGAGTTCGCCGGAAACTTTTTCAGCCGCTTTTTCGATTTTTAACGATTGCATCTGCGTTTTTTTGGCGCTTGAATCATCCAATTTCAACGCTGTATTTTTATTGCTCATTAGCCGCCGAATCTCCTTGCTATAATGCTTCCAAAAATGACGTGTAAAATGCCGAAGCTCAATGCCATCATCAAGTTACCGAAATTTGCCGGAACAACGAACGCAATCGTTCCGAGCGCGATAAAACACCAACCCATTACCGGAACGGCTTTGACGGAAAATGCGCCGCCGGAGACGACCGCCGCGCCGTAAAGCAAAATCCAAATCGGAATCAACGCTTCAAATTCACCGAGTTGCCATAGCCCGAACGAGATGACAACCGCGCAGATTAAAGCGGGCAGAAAACTTAATGCAAATTTTTTCGCCGGCGCGGAATTCAAAGGCATTTTTGCGATTTTTGATTTCTGCCACGTCGCAAATAAACCGACCGCAAACGCCAAAATCGCTTCGGCGAGCCAAACCGTTAGCCAATCTTTAACAAGCGGCTAGCGGCTGGCGATAAACGCCGCGGCAAGCGCCGTTAAACCCATAAAAATTCCGCCGTAGCCGGGAACTGCCGTAAAATGCGTCGAGCGCTCCATCGTTTCGCGGATAAACCGCAAATTGTCTATCGCGCGCCCGTGAAGGCTCGGCGGCTCGTCCACGCTGCTTTGTTTTTTACTTTTTTCATTTATCGCTTGAATTTTTGTCATACGGTTTTGCGAATATACGACGAACGAATATCAATTGTCAAGAACTTTATAATGTAAAGAACTATCTTGTAGAACATTATTTAATTGTGGGAATTTATTATTTTGCTATTCGGATAAAATCTTAAAAATGCCAAACATTTCCACAGAAATTTCCACAGGTGAAAAACTTTTCTGTGGATTTCCGCGTAAAAAAAAAGCCTGAAGCCGCTGAACAAGTTTTTATTTCGCCTAGCGACTTACCGACCTGTTTGTATTGGAAAAACCGCTCAAATCAAATTCTAAGCGGCATTACGATGTATTTGTAATCGTAGTTCTTATCGCCGGCGATGTTTAATTGCGTCTGGGCATTGCCGTCTTTAAATTCAAACGCGATGCGCAGACGTCCAGCGTTCTCCTTGACGCGAACGGTGTCGCCGTCAGTTTCCTTTTCAAGCGTTTCACCCGATTCGGCGGAAGCGATTTCGCCTGAGCCGACGACATTTAAAAATTCCTGCAAATACTGCGAGTTAAAGCCGATAGTTACTTCTTCGCCCGCGTATTCTGCGGCGATGCGCTCGTCGGCTTCGCCTTCTTCGGAGCTTTGCGCGCCGATTTCGATTTCGTTCGGCTTGATTGTAATCCGCACCGAGCGCGTCCGCTCGTCCGCCATCAATGAGACGCGGCGAATGGCGTTTTTCATCGCTTCGGCGTCAAAAACAGCGGTTTTGTCGTTGTCTTTCGGGATAACCATTTCGTAATTCGGAAAACTGCCCGACAATTTGCGCGTAATCAGAAGCCTGCCGCCGACTTCAAAATAAATGTGATTTTCGTCTTCGCCGAAACTTACTTCACCGGCGTCGGCGCGCGCGATTTTCGTCAGTTCCATCAAAGCCTTTTTCGGTATCAGCGCATCCATTGTTGCTGCATCAGCACTATTTCCGGTTAATTGCTTTTCGATATAAGCGAGACGATGACCGTCGGTTGTAACCATTCGCGCCTTCGCGCCGTCAATCATAAATTTCGCGCCCGACAAGGTAAAGCGCGATTGCTCGTTCGTAATCGCAAACGCCGTGTTATGAATAAAATGGTTAAAAATCTCGGCTGACAATTTCATCGGCGCGCTTTTGAAACTCGGAACTTCGGGAAATTGCTCGCGGCTGACTCCTGCAAGTCGAAAATTCGATTTGCCGCATTTTAACTTTACCCAATCGTTTTCCTCTTTGGTAAAATGCACGTCGGCGTCCGGCAGCAGGCGAATGATGTCGAACAGCTTGCGCGCCTGTATGCACATCGAACCGGCTTTTTTTATGTCGGCTTCGGCTTCGCACCGAATCGTAACGTCCAAATCCGTCCCGACGATGCGTATCGTATTCTCGCCGACCGATTCGATTAAGATATTCGATAAAACCGGAATCGTGCTTTTCTTTTCGACTATTCCCTGCACGAATCCGAGTTCGTCTTTTAGTACGCTCTGCTTGATTACAAATTCCATTTCTTTAGCTCCTGAATTTTTCCTGATTATACCTTAACTTTTACTTTTATTTGCCCGCGCCTTTTACTATTTAAACTAATTTAAAACCTTAATATTTGTATAGTAGTAGTAGTAGGGACTGTGGAAATGTGGAAAACCGACTTAACCTATTATCCTCACAACAATTATATTTCCACAGCCCTTGTGGAAAACCTGTGGATAAAAATTTTATCTGTGGAAATTTTCGACAAATTCATAGTTATTTACTTTTCCACAGGCAAATTTTTCAATCAAACTGTGGAAATGTGGAAATCTTTTTTTAAACGTCTGCAAACAAACGAAATATTTCATTCCAACAAATTTTATGTTGTGGAAATCTTTTGTTAAAAGTGCGTTAAAATAATTTTAATTAACTGCAAAGATTGTCTATTAGCTCGCTGACAACCCTGTGGAAATTTTTATCTTCCTTGATTAAGGCATCAATTTTCTCAACCGAGTGCATAACTGTCGTGTGATGTTTCCCGCCGAAATCACGCCCGATTTCGGGAAAACTGTGCTTCGTCAATCTTTTGCAAAGATACATCGCAACCTGTCGCGGCACGGCAATCTGACGAGCGTTGTTTTTTGATTTCAACTCATCAACCGACAATTTATACTGTGCAGCAACGGTTTTTGAAATCCTATCCATCGTTAAGCCTTCGGTTTGTTCGTTGTCGATAATCGTTCGCATCGCGTCCTGCGCGAGCATTTTTGAAATCGGCACGCCGCGCAAAGATGAAATCGCAACAAGGCGAACAAGCGAACCTTCAAGCTCGCGGATGTTGCTTTTAACTTTGCTGGCGATAAAAAACGCGATTTCGTCGGGCAGACTGACGCCATCCAAATCGGCTTTGCGTTTGAGAATGGCGACTTTGGTTTCCAAATCCGGCGGCTCGATGTCGGCAATCAAACCCCATTCAAAACGCGAATGCAGACGTTCTTCTAATGTCGGAATCTCACGCGGCGGACAATCCGAAGTGATGACGATTTGTTTCTGGTCATTATGCAAAGCATTAAACGTATGAAAAAATTCCTCTTGAGTTCGCTCTTTTCCAGCCATAAACTGTACGTCGTCCATCAACAGCACGTCAATCGAGCGATATTTTTCGCGGAAAGTTTGCGTCTTGTCGTAACGAATCGCGTTTATCAACTCGTTCATAAACTTTTCGGCGGAAATATACGCGACGCGCAAATGCCGGTTTCTTTCCTTAATGGCGTGTCCGGCAGCGTGCATCAGATGCGTTTTGCCAAGCCCGACGCCGCCGTAAATATACATCGGATTGTAAGTTTTGCCCGGTGATTCAGCGACCGCCAGCGCCGCCGCGTGCGCGAACTGGTTGCACGAGCCGACGACAAACGTCGGAAACGTATATTTTATATTTAGCGAATTTTCAATCGGTTCGATGTCTACGAAATTCGTCGAACTGCTTTTCGGCAAAACTTCGGTTTTCGGTTTGTCCAGAAAATTAAAAGCATTTTGCTGGCTGACAATCGTTTTTTGCTTTTCAAAGAAAAATTCGTCGTCATCTTCATTAGCCGCAAAATCTTCCGCGCCGACTTCGGATTCTTCAATCGCCCAATCGACGCTGTAATTGGTTAAGTTCAATTCCTTCAGCGTTTGCGTGAGAACTTCTGAATAATAACTGCTGACCCAATCCTTGTTGACCTGGCTCGCGCGCAGATGCAGAACTTTGTCCTGCTCGTTGCAGCCGTCAAACTGTATCGGGCGAAACCACGCGTCGAAAATTTGTTTATTCAGACGCTTTTCCACCGATTGGAGAATATTGCTCCAAACATTTTTGTTTTCTGTCGTTATATTCATAAGTTTCTCTCCGCGATTTTTTCTTAAATCTTTGGTAAAACCTTTAAGCAAAATTTGAGAAAATTTGTCGTTAAAAAAACCTCAAAATTTTACCTCGCTTAATCTTTACAACCCCTTATAAGTCGGCGGCTTTTTCGGTTTTAAAAACCGTAAAACGAAAGTTTTCCACAGAGTTTTCCACAGGCTTGTGGAAAGCTGCTTAAAACTTAACGCATAACCTTAAGTGTTTTATTTTCAATAACTTACAAGATTTAAATTCTTGGGAAACGGGTCAAAGAGTAACAAAAAGGAATTAATAATGCAAGAGAAATCCACAGCTAAACGAAATTATTTTTCGCTCTCTGATAAAGCCCTTTTACGTCATACACTTGGCAGGAATTTTCTTTGTGTTAGACTTGCCAATAACGTCAGAAATGAAGCTCAAAACTATGAAAAAAGTAAAAAAGAAAATAAAAAAATCCAGAAAGATGAATTCGGAGACAGCTAAAAATTCAAAAGCGGGCGATTTTCCCGCACAAATAAAAAAATTAACCGGCGGTTTGTATTATACGAGCGAGACTGACGCCGAAATTTCACCCTTTACGGGACAAAAAGTGACATCGGTTACCGCGCCGGAAATTTTGTTGCAGACGAAAAGCGCGCCGGACTCAGTAATTAAAGAAAGGGATTTTTCGGAATTTTTCGCGCGGCTGACCGAAATTCAAGATTGGTTTGGAGATGAGGAAAAAGCGACGGCGCGGAAATTTGCCGACTTAAAAATTTTGCTGGAGAAGAACTTGAAGGATTTGAAAGTTTTCAAAATCGGCAAAATTCAAATTGATATTTACGCCGTCGGACTTGACGCGGAAAGCATTTTGGCAGGAATACAAACAAAAGCGGTGGAAACTTAAGTTAACGGAAAACGGAAAATGGAATAATTAGAGAGAGTTTCTTATATTTTCCATTTTCCGTTTAAATTAAACTATTTTTTCTTGACCGAGCTTGCGCCTGACGCGTCTTTGACGACGTTTTTCGGCTCGCCGGTGTAATAAATGTTGCTTGCGCCCGAAGCGTTTGCCTTCAGCTCGCCGGACGCAGAAACGGTTGTGCTGCTCGCGCCGCTGGCTTCGACTTCCGCATTTTCGACTCGCAGATTTTCCGCGTCGATTCCGCTTGCGCCGCTCGCGTTTGATTTGAAAGTTTTCGCTTCGCCATCTATTTTTATTTTCGATGCGCCGCTCGCTTCAAGTTCGAGCGCGTCGGTTTTCTCGTTTGCGATAATCGCTCTCGACGCGCCCGAAACCTCCAAGCCTTTTAATTCCGGCATCGAAATTTTGACGCTGATTTTTGTTTTCGGCGTAATGCGGTCTTGCGCGTAGATTTTCAAAGTGTCGCCGTTCATTTCGGTTTTGATGTTTCCGACTATATTGTCATCGGCTTCGAGCGAAACGGAGAAATCTTTTCCGTTTGAAATTTCCATATGAATCGCGCCGGCTGCTTCGATTTTGCTGAAGCCGGAAACGTTTCTCGTCTCGCCTTTCGCCGTTCCCGAACCTTGTATGCCGCTATTGAAATTGTTAAAACCGGCAAAGCCGCAGGCATTGAAGAAAATCAAACCGAATACCAAAACCGCCGCTAAGATTGCCGAATGGAATTTTTTCATAGTTTCTCCTCAAGAATTTTATTTACGAAAACTTAAAAAACCTAACGAGCAGAATTCACGCTTGTTTCATATTTATTTCGTGAAAATTTTATTTTGTGAACGCCCAGTAAGACAGAAAAACCTGCACGACGCCGATGATAAAACCGAACAGCGCGCCGAAAAGCTCGATTTTGCGAAGGTGTTCTTTGGCGACGGAAAGCACGAGATTTTCGAGCTTTTCGACCGGATAATTGTTGATTTTCTCGCGCACAACGCCGCCCAAATCAAAATCCTGTATAACCTGCGGCAGTTTTTCTTTCGCGGCGGAAATAATTGTTTCCGTGAGATTTTTTCCGACGCTCAAAAATTGTTCTTCGGAAACGTGTTCGGAAAGTTTGCCGATTGGCGTGGCGAGCAGGCGTTCGATTTGACCGGATAAAACTGTGTTGATGATGTTCGACGTTTCGTCGCGCGTCAACACGTTTATCAAACCCTTCGAGAGCATATTTTTCAATTTTTCTTCTGCCTGCGGATGAACCGTCTGCAAAATCGCGTCGAGGCTGTGCGGGCGAATTTTGTGAAGCGTGTCGCTCAAATAAGCCGAAAGCTGCGTCGTCATTTCCTCGCCCTGTATGAGCGCCAAAACGTTTTTCGAGATTTGCGCCTTGAACGTTTCCAGTTTTTCGGGCGCAATCGTGCCGATGACTTCCGGCAGCGGGCGCGCCATCGCGTTGTCGATTGCCGTATTTATAAAATTTCTCGCTTCGTCGGCGAAAAAGTCGCCGCGCAAAGTTTCTTCAATTCGTTTCGGCAGACTTACGTTGACCAAATCGTCGACTTCTTTGAGGAGATTTTCGCGCGAGACAAACATTTTTTTAAAGAACGCGAGGTTTTCATAATAACTCTGCACTTCGCGTTTTATCAGCGTGCCGATTTGATTGCGCGTCCGCTCGGCGGTGGCGATTTCGGCAATTTGATGGACAATCGGATTTATCTGCTCGGCGGCGCGTTCCTTTAAAAGTAAAACGGCGTCGCCCGTGAACATTTCGCCCAAAGACGTTTGTGTATTCGCCAAATCTTCGACGCGGCGGCTGACGAATTCGCGCACCTTTTGTTCTAAAACTTTCTGCTTGACGATTGAGTGAACGCGCGATTCTAAAAAGCCGAGAATTTTATTAAACGCTTGCTCATCTATGACTTGCGAAACTCGCTGCGACAAAAACTCATCGACGCGCCGCTCGACAAACGAGGTTATCGCGCCGAGAGTTTCTTCGCTTTTTAAAACCGTCGCAATGTGTTTGCCGGTTTTCAGTTGAAGCGCGGAAACAGCATCGAGAAACGGTTCGCGCATTCCCGCCGGCAAAGTTTCAACGAGCGTCGGGTAATCTTTCATCAAAATTTCCTGCGCGTAAGCGTCAACAAGCGTTTGAATTTTTTTGCGCAGAAAATCCTTTTCAAACAATTCTTCCAAAACCGTTTCCTGCGAAACGAGTTCTTCGCCGACGGCTTTCCCGATTGCCTGCGCCAGACGGTCGCGGTGGCGCGGAATCATTCCCTGCGGAAAAACGGTTATGCCGAGCAGTTTCGCCGGATAACGCGGGCGAAAAAGCATCCGCACGGCAAGCCACGCGCCAAAATAGCCGTGCAGAGTCGCAAAGGAAATCAAGAGAACGATTTCGACGATGTTTTTGGAAAAAAACTCGGCGAGGTTATGAAAAATTTCCATTTCGTAAAAGTTAAAAAACCTGAAAGCCTTTGGATTTCAAACAAAACTCGGAAAATTCTTCGAGCCAATCGTGCGACGCGCTGTAATTTTTCCATTTCTCGGCGTCATCGTGATAAAGCGTGCCGTCGTCGGGCGCATCCGTGATGCTCAAATCGGAAAAGATGCGTTTGTTCGGCGCAAGGCGCGGCAAAATCTCGTTGCGAATCCGCTCGCCGATGGCGTGCGCCTCGTCTTTCTCAACCGAAAAGCCGGTCGCGTTGTAATTTAACTGTCGTAGCGCCGCTTCGCTGACAATATCGAAACTTTTTACGATTTCCAAAACGGTTTTCCAATTCCAGGCGTTGGCGCGAAACTCGAAATTCTCCGCGCCCAAATCCGTCAAAGTAACACTCATATTTTTTATAAAATTTCTCCCGAGAAAAATGCTAAACGCGAAAGTGGATTTTCGTCAAACAATTTTCGCCGCAAATAAAATAAAATGAAACAGCGAAACATTGAAAATTTCTCATTTCCAGTTTCTCCGCTTTTTCGTTCGTGGCTAATTTATTCTTTGCGGTTTATAATTTGGTTTTCAAAAACTATGTCAAATTCAATTTCATACGCAGACGCCGGCGTCTCGATTGACAACGCAAATGCGGCGCTTTCAAAAATCAAACATTTCGCAAAATCGACTTTCAATCAGCAAACTTTAACGGAAATCGGCAGTTTCGGCGGAATGTTTTCGGGAATGTTTCCCGAAATGCGCGAACCCGTTTTGGTTGCTTCGGCGGACGGCGTCGGGACGAAATTGAAAATTGCATTCGAGACAGGAATTCACGACACGATTGGTCAAGACCTTGTAAATCACTGCACGAACGACATTTTAGTTCAGGGCGCGCGCCCGCTTTTTTTTCTCGATTATTTTGCGACGGGGAAACTTACACCCGATGTTGCGGTTGATGTCGTCAAAGGAATTTCAATCGCGTGCAAAGAAAACAAATGCGTTCTCTTGGGCGGCGAAACGGCGGAGATGCCCGGATTTTATGCCGACGGCGAATACGATTTGGCGGGATTTATCGTCGGCGTTGTAGATAAATCAAAAGTTATCGACGGAAAAAATCTAAAGGCGGGCGATGTTGTTCTTGCATTGCCGTCAAACGGTTTGCACACGAACGGTTATTCGTTGGCAAGAAAATTATTTTTTGAAATCGGCGGCTTTGACGTTAATTCAAAATTCGACGAACTCGGCATTGAACCTTTAAGCGCGCAATTGCTTAAACCGCACAAAAGTTATCTCGGCGCGCTCGATAAACTGCTCGATACAAACCGGATAAAAGGCTTGGCGCACATCACCGGCGGCGGACTCGTCGAAAACATTCCGCGGATTTTGCCCGAAAACGTCGCCGTCGAAATCCGTCGCGGAACTTGGAGGGAATTACCAATTTTCGCCTTGATGCAAAAACTCGGCAGCGTCCGCGACGAAGAAATGTTTCGCGCCTTTAATATGGGCGTCGGAATGATTGTGATTTGCGCAGAAGCGGACAAAGAATTCATTCAAGATAATCTGGGCGAATGTTTTGAGATTGGGCGAGTTGTCGAAGGAAACAAGGAAGTTTCAATCAAATGAAAATCGGTATTTTAATTTCCGGGCGCGGCTCGAATATGGCGGCGATTGTCGAAGCCGTCCAAAGCGGAGAAATTCCAAACTCTGAAATTGCCGTTGTTATCAGCGACAAAACGGACGCGCAAGGTTTGCAAAAGGCGAAAGAGGAAAATATCGAAACGCTCGTTATAGAAAAAAACAATCGAAAGCGCGCCGAACACGACGCGGAAATTGTCGGTGAACTCAAGAAAAGAAACGTCGAATTAGTTTGTCTCGCCGGTTATATGCGGCTTCTTTCGCCGGATTTTGTTCGGGCGTTTCCAAATAAGATTTTAAATATTCATCCGAGTCTTCTGCCGAGCTTTAAAGGTTTGGACGCGCAGAAACAGGCGATTGAATACGGCGTGAAATTTTCCGGCTGCACGGTTCATTTTGTTGACGAGAGTTTGGACGGCGGCGCAATCGTCGCGCAGAAAGTCGTGGAAGTAAAAGAGAACGACAGGGCGGAAACTCTTGCGGCGCGGATTTTGGAAGGCGAACACGCGCTTTATATTGAAGCGATAAAAAAAATCGTAGACGGAAAATTTGAAATAATCGGAAGACGTGTGATTGAAAAGTCGGTAACACGACCGTAAGCGAGTGTATCTCAAGTGCGGAATGCGGAATAAATTTATGACACACTTTGGCGTAAATAAAATTTGTTTTGGTGGGTTTTAACGTTTAAAGTGTTTGCAGATTCAAATAAAATTAGAGAGGAGAAATAACAATGGGAATTCTTGACAAAATTTTTGGGAGCGACGAACCGCAGCCGACGCAGCGACAGGCGGCTAATCAATCTCCAGCCGGACAAACGAGCGACGAGCAGGCAATCGCCCGTTATCGCTATATGCTGCAAACCGCGCCGCCCGAAACCATCGAACAGGCGCACGCCGAGGCGTTTGCGAAATTGACGCCCGAGCAAAGACAAATGATTTTGCGGCAGCTTAATGAAGTCGCGCCGGAAAACGAACGCGGCGCTCTGACCGCAGACGACCCGCAATCACTCGCGCGAGCCGCGACGCGAGCCGAAGTCAGACAACCCGGCACAATGGAGCGCACATTCAGCGGTATGGGCGGCGGCGGTATGGGTTTCGGCGGAATGATGGCGAGCAGTTTTTTAGGGAGCATAGCGGGCGTCGTCGTCGGAAGCGCTATCGCCGAATCATTTTTCGGCGATTCGGGCTTTGGCGGAGCGGACGGGCAAAACGCGGCGGATACCAATCAAGCTGCGGATGAAACCGGCGGCGATTTAGCTGCCGACGCGGGCGGCGACGCCGACAGCGGATTCGGCGATTTGGGCGGCGATTTGGGCGGCGATTTCTAAACGAGAAAGAGCGAGTGTGGAAACGAAAGAAAATACTTACACGGGAATATTTAGTAAATTTTAGGTGTTCCGCACTCGTTTTTGACTATTTGGCTAACCGACTCTGCAATTTCTCCAAAGTTTGTTTGACTTCTGTGATGTTTTTGACCGGCTTCGGCGAGTTCATCTATTTGCCTTATATTTCATAACCGTTTCTTCTAATAGAATCAAAAAGTGTTTCAAAAAAATCCTTTATGGAACATCCTGAATTAGTGATGTATCACTTTACTGATAGCTACATTGCATCATTCCCCAAGTAGTTCATCAGCCGCGGGCATCGAGCAGCAACGGCAGACAGCGACGGGTGATGAATTGTTATTACTTAACCGCACCTTAAAAAACACGGCTAAATTTAGGCAATCGCTACGCGATGAATTATGCATTCATTTATCTGTTTTCTAAAATTTTATACAAATGCGCTTTGTAATGTAAAGTTCTTGACAAACAAAATAGCTTGATGTAGATTTCAAATCAATATGGCGAAGATTCAAGCCATTCCCTTGCGAGAACAAAAGCGTCCCTTAAACAAAAAATCTATAAATTTTAAGAAATCTATGAGCGAACAAACTATAAAATCTTTCGTGAATGACAAAACAAAAACGGGTTTGGAAATTTTGGAAGCCGCCGTTTTGCTCGGCGTTTTGGGCGACTCGCTTTTGCGCGTAACGCCTTGGGGCTTGAATGTTTTTCTTTTTGTAACAACGCTCTGCGCGGCGATGATTGGACTGACTCTGCGCCGACGAAGCGAATTTTGGAGCGTGCAAACCGCGTCTTTGCACGGCGCTTTGATTTTCTTTGCGGCAATGTTTGTCTGGCGCGATTCGATTGAATTGAAATTGTTGAATACGCTGGCGATTTTCACGATTTTGGCGATTTTAACTTTGCCCGCACTGAAAATTAAAGCTCAAATCGCCGGAGTTTTTCAATATTTTTTCGCGGCGCTTTGGTCGGGCATCAATGCGGCTTTCGCGCCGTTTTTCTTAGTGTTCGGCGATATAAAATGGAAAACGATTCCGCAGACGGGCTGGACGAAACACCTGGTCGCGGTTTTGCGCGGACTGGCGATTGCGACGCCGATTCTGCTCGTTTTTGGCGCGTTATTTATGGCGGCGGATGCGGTTTTTGAGGGAATCATCCAGCAAACTTTCCGCATTGACCCCGAAATTCTTTTCACACATCTGCTTTTAATCGGTTTTGTTTCGTGGGTTTCCGCCGGATACCTGCGTGCTTCACTGGTTGGTTCTTTTTCGACGGAAAAAACGCCTGAGATAAAAACGCCTGAAATAAAAACGCAGACATCGAGCGTTACCGAACCGGAAAAAGATGAAAAAGAAAATGAAAAGGAAAACACGGCTGAAACTAAACCGCGCGAAGATGAAGCGAAAAATTGGGAATGGCGAACTTTTAGTAATGCGGTTTTACCGCGTGTTCTCACACTTGGCGCGATTGAAATTTCAATCGTTTTGGGTTTGATGAATCTATTGTTTTTGAGTTTCGTCATCGTGCAAATTCCGTATCTTTTCGGCGGAATGGATTTGGTGCAGAACACGCCCGACTTTAAGCTTGCCGAATATGCGCGGCGTGGTTTCGGCGAGCTTGTAACTGTCGCCGCGCTGGTTTTGCCGATTTTGCTCGTCTCGCACTGGCTTCTACGAAAGGACAACTTTTTGAATGAAAAGATTTATCGCGTTTTAGCCGGAATTCAAATTGTCTTGTTGTTTGTAATAATGATTTCCGCCGTGCAGAGATTATTGCTTTACACGGGAAATCTCGGTTACGGATTAACTGCGCAAAGGCTTTATCCGCTAACGTTTATGATTTGGCTGGCGCTCGTTTTTGTTTGGTTCGCGCTGACGGTTTTGCGCTCTAACCGTGAACAGTTTGCGTGGGGCGCGCTTTGGGCGGCGTTGTTTGTTCTCGGAACTTTGCACGTTTTGAACCCGGACGATTTTATCGTTCGGACAAACGCGCGTCTGATGAGCGAAGGTCGCACGTTTGATTCGTCTTACGTTTCCGAGTTAAGCGATGATGCCGTTCCCGCGCTTCTTGACGCGATGCCGTCATTGAATTTTGAGCAGCAATGCCTGATAAAAAATAAAATCTCGCGGCGTTTTGAAACGGAGAATTCGGAAAACGATTTTCGCACTTGGAATTGGTCGCGTTTTGTCGCTCGGAAAAAAATAGCGCAATACGGCGAAAATTTCGCGGTGGCGGATTGTCCGGCGCAAAGGATTGACGGCGATTTTTGATGACTGTGTTTTGTTTTCATTAAACAAAAAACGCAAATGATTTTTGCCGCCAGCGCGCTATACTTATGTTTGTCTCAAAAAGAACCCTTTTTGAGATTATGCAATTAAAACCACAACGAAGATTTAACAATTCTTTGACAGGGGGGTAACAATTTACCGTCAGGGGTTTTAAATATCACTTTCGGATACTCACTATTCTTTCCGTTCGTAACGGTCATCGTAATGTTTCCTGCACAATTATATTTAACCTGTGAACTTATTAAAAACCTACTAGCAATAATTCCGATGCTAAAAGTCATTAACCCCACAATTAAATACAAACGAAAGTTTTTCATAATTACCCAGTTTCCTCTAAAGTTTGTTAAAAATCAAGTTTTTAACCAATCTTTGCTTAGTCGTATTTAATCTCTATTATAAAAGATTAAGGACAATCCCAAAAAACCCCCCTTTTTGAGACAAACATAAGTATAGCGCCACACTTTTAAGACACTGCCTGTTTCCGCCTTTCTTTGACATAACGCCGAAATATAAATAAACTTTAAGTTTTCACTTTCAACGCGAGGAGATGAACGATTATGCCAAAGAGAACTTATCAGCCGAACAACCGCCGCCGCGCCAAGAAACACGGCTTCAGGGCGAGAATGGCGACGAAAAACGGACGCGCCGTTATCAAGCGCCGCCGCGCCAAAGGTCGCAAAAGATTAACGGTTCAACATTATTAGATTTTTCTTTGCCGAAAGCGGCGCGGCTCAGAAAGCCAGCCGAGTTTCGGCGCGTCTACGCCGAAGGCAAGCGTTTTGAAGGTCGTTTTATGACGGTTTTTATTTTGCCGTCGCAAACTGAATTTCAAAAACTCGGAATTACGGCTTCAAAAAAAGGCGTCGGAAATGCGGTTCAGAGAAATCGCGCCAAGCGTCTTCTGCGCGAAGCGTTTCGTTTAAGCAAAGCCGAACTCGACGAACTAGAAACGAAATTCGATTGGGTTTTGAACGCGCGAAGAAGTCTTCTGAAAGTAAAACTCGAAAAACCTCTGGAAGAATTTCGGCAAATAATAAATAAAGTTAAAATTTTTGAAGCGAAGAACAAAACGGGCGAAAGCGACGTAGTAAAGTAAAAGCAAAATGAAGTATCTGATTTTGGATTTCTTGAAACTTTACAAAGCGTGGTTCTCGCCTTTTTTAGCGCCCGCGTGCCGCTTCGAGCCGACTTGTTCGGAATACGCGATGGAAGCGGTCGAAAAATACGGCGCGCTGCGCGGAACTTGGGCGGCGGCAAAACGCCTTTTGCGCTGTCAACCGTTTTGCGCGGGCGGACACGACCCGGTTAGGTGATTTTGGATTTTGGATTGGCTGTTTGTCGAAATTCAAATTGTTCGTTCAAACAAATTTTTGACGAACAAATGAATTTCGACAAAAACGCTAATCGACGGACAAATCCAAAATCCAAAATCTAAAATCCAAAATAAAAAATGTCTGATTCTAAACAACAATCACAATCTCGATTTCTGATGGCGGCGCTGCTGTCGATGCTGGTCTTTTACGGCTACAGTTATTTTTTTCTGCCGCAAAAAACTTCGATAGATAATACAAATTCGGCGCAAGCGGTTGTAACGAGCGCGACGGAGACGCCTCAAAATGCGGCGCAGAACACTCCGCCGCAAAGTCAAACGCCGGTTGCCGACGCGACAACGCCCGACACGACGCCGGGCAAATTCGTAACAATAAAAACGCCGCTTTACGAAGTTAAGCTCGATTCGCGCGGCGCGCTTGCGGCAAGCTGGATTTTGCTGAAAAACGTTTCGACGCAAAACCCTGAAGGCAAACTGCTTTACGCCGACGGTTCCACCAAAGACAACGAAAAGCCGCTCGAACTTATCTCTGACGAAGCCAGAAACCGCAATCCGCGTGAACTGCCGTTTCGTCTCGCAACCGGCGACCAAAATCTCGACGGCTTTATCAATAACCGCAATTATCAAATTTCCGCCGCCGAAGAAAATATAGAAATTCCCGCTGGACAAACCAAGCAAATTGATTTTGTTTTGCGCGACGAAGCAAGCGGCGTCGAAGCCGTTAAAACTTTCGTTTTCAGCGCCGACAGCTACGTTACCGACTTAAAAATTAAATTAACGAAAAACGGCGCGACCGTGCCGAATACGAAACTTTTAATCGGCGCGAGCATCGGCGATCAGGGAATTGCAAGGCACAGTTATTATCACATCGAATCGGAAGCCGTCGCGTATATAAACGGCAGCGGCGTCGAGCGTCATCAAGGCGCGGCGTTTACGTTTGGCGCAAACAATCAAAGTTCATTGACGATAAACGGCGACGCGGAATGGGTCGGCGTTGGCGACGCATATTTTGCGATGGCGGCAATTCCGGCGCAAAAGACGAACGGCGTTGAGCTTAACGCTTCAAAATATGAAGTGCAGACCACGCCGTATTACGACGGTTTGTTTAGGTGGATTACGAGAAGCGAAAGCACGTCCGAGATGCGCCATTTGATTACCGCTTCAATTCCGATAAACGCCGACGGCACGAAAAGCACGAAAATCTACACGGGAACGAAAGATTATTTCGTTCTCACCGATTACAACAAAGTTTTAACCGATGCGGTCGGAAGGACAATAGATATTGACGATTTCGTCAATTTCAGCAATTATTCCTGGTTTCGCTGGCTGGTCAAACCGATTACGATTCCGATTGTTTCGGCGCTGAATTTTCTCAATAATTTAACAAATAATTACGGCGTCGCCATTATCATTTTTACGCTCCTTTTTTATTCTCTGCTTTTCCCGCTGCGCTGGTATCAATCGAAATCTTTCAAAAAATCGGCAGCGAACGCGCCGAAAATGAAGGATTTGCAGGACAGAATGAAGGAAATGCAGAAAAAAGGCGTCGCGGCGGACGACCCGCGAATGCGCGAGCTGCAAATGGAGCAGTTGAAAATGACGAAAGACGCGCTGCCGATTGGCGGCTGTCTGCCGATGCTGCTCCAATTTCCGTTCCTTATTGCTCTATATACAGCAGTTACCGTTTCAATCGGTTTTCGTCAGGCGTCGTTTTTGTGGCTGCCCGATTTGTCGGCAAACGACCCGTATCATATTCTCGAATTCGGTTTCGCCGCTTCGATGATTCTTTCGATGAAATTTACGCCGCAAGCCGCCGTAACGACGCCCGAACAGCAGATGCAGCAGAAAATGATGACTTACCTGATGCCGGTAATGATGCTCTGGATTATGTGGAGCGCGCCCGCCGGACTGCTGATTTACTGGTTTTTCGGTAACATCGTCAGCTTTGTTCAGCAAATAATTATTAATCGAATCAACAAATCGAACGAGCCGCCGACAACCGAAATTGTTGCGAGCGTTCCGAAAAACGCGAAAAACGTTAAGCCGAAACTTTCTACTTCGTGAAGATGAAAAAGCGGAAAAGTGAAAATGTAAAAAAGGTTAAAGGTGAAAAGGCAAACATTATCTCTGACGAATAACTTTTTCACTTTTCCGCTTTTTCACACTTTCACTTTAAAAATTTTATGAATGAAATTTGCGAAAAAGCCGAAGCATTTTTAAGCGAACTTGTAACCGATTTGCAATTTGATTTGAGCGTTTCGGCACAGCGGACGGACGAAGGCTGCTGGCTGAATTTGACCGGAAAAGACGTTGATTTTCTGCTCGGCGAAAACGGCGAAATGCTTGACGCTTTTGAGACTTTGCTTTTTCAGATTTACGGCAGAGACCTTGACCGCACCGAACGTTTCATCTGCGACGCCGAAGGCTTTCGACAGACGCGCAAAGCCGAACTCCAAGCGATGGCGCGCTTCGCCGCGCAAAACGTCCGCAAAAACGGCAGACCTTTTACATTCGGCGTTTTAAATTCCACCGAACGACGAGTCATTCATCTGGTTTTGCAGTCGGAAGAAGATTTATCCACCGAATCGGTCGGCGCGGGCAGAGACAGGCGGTTGCAAGTCAGTTTAAAATAAATATTAACCGCAGAGACGCAAAGACGCAGAGAAATTTTTTATAAAAACTCTGCGTCTTTGCGTCTCTGCGGTTAAATTGCTTTATGGCAAAGAACACAATAGTCGCGCTCGCAACGCCTCTCGGACGAAGCGGAATCGGCGTCATACGTTTAAGCGGCGCGGATTCGCTTCCAATCGTCCGCAAACTCACGCGCGACGAAAATTTCTCGCCCGAACCGCGCGTTGCCTCGCTCAAAAAAATCTGCGACCTTGAAACCGGCGAAGTTTTAGACGAAACGGTTATCACTTTTTTCAAATCGCCAAATTCTTTTACGGGCGAAGATGTCGTCGAAATCAGCGGACACGGCTCGCCTGTAATTTTGCGGCAAATTATCGATTTTTGTCTGCGGCTCGACGCGCGAATGGCTGACGCGGGCGAATTTTCCCTACGCGCGCTCTCGAACGGACGTTTGAATTTAAGCCAAGCCGAAGCAATTCGAGATTTGATTGACGCGCAATCGGTTGCCGCCGCGCGCCAATCAATTCGCCAACTGCGCGGCGAATTATCAAATCAATTACAGCCGCTCAAAAACGATTTGCTCGATGTAATCGTCGTTCTCGAATCATCGCTCGAATTTGTCGAAGACGATTTGCCTGACGTTCAGGCGCAGAATATAAAAGAAAAACTCGTCGCAATTAACGCAAAATTAGAAAAAATGGCGGCGACCTTTTCTGCCGGAAAACTTCTGCGCGAAGGCTTGCGCGTCGCGCTCATCGGGCGTACGAACGTCGGCAAATCTAGTCTTTTCAACGCTTTGCTCGGACACGAACGCGCCATCGTTACAGCGATTGCCGGAACGACACGCGACCAGCTTCACGAAAGATTTACGATTGACGACATTCCGATTTCGCTGATTGACACAGCCGGTTTGCGCGAAACTTCCGACACGGTTGAAAGCATCGGCGTTGAACGCTCAAAACGCACGATGGCGGACGCCGATTTGGTCGTCGTTCTGCTCGACGGCTCTGAAAATTTAACGGCTGAAGATAACGAAATTTTCAACGAAACAAAAGATTTAAATCGTTTAATTGTCGTCAATAAATCAGATTTAAATTTTTCGGAAACTCAAAACGGAAATCAACTCTTGAGCGATATAAAATCCGCAATCCGCAATCCGCAATCCGCAATCCTAAAAATTTCCGCGAAAACCGGCAAAAATCTAAATGAACTGCAAAAGGCGATTGTCGCGCCTTTTGCCGCGCGCGAGTCGAACGACGCGGGGTTTTTAATTTCCGACGCGCGCCACAATGACTTGCTGCGCCGCGCGGTTTCGGAAATCGAAACCGCCTGCCGCGACATCGATGAACGAAGAAGCGAAGAAATAATTTTAATCGGTCTGCACAACGCCTTGCGTTTTCTTGGCGAAATAACGGGTGAGACGACGACCGAAGACGTGCTGACCAGAATTTTTTCGACCTTCTGCATCGGAAAGTAAGAAGCAATAAACAACAGAAACAAAGAAAATAGTAAATTGTATGAAAGCCTGTAACAACGGGCTTTTTATTTCATTTTGAATAATCCTTTGTTATTGATTCTTTGTTTTAGTTTGTCTTTTCTTGTATCCGTATTGTATTCTCAGATACACAATAGGTTTTATAGATATAGGCAAGGCGAAATCTTGCTACATACACACGCTTAAAATCTTATGTTTTCTTATGTATAACCATTCACGAAAGATATGAGTTCAAACATCGAAATAACCCGTGTTTGCGGGCTTTGCAGGGGTAATTTCACGGCGAAAACGACCGTCACTAAATATTGCAGTCATAAGTGCGCTTCACGGGCTTATAAAGCGCGGCGACGCGGCGAGAAAATTGTGCAGAGTAACGAAGAAACGGTGCAAACTATCTCCGCGCCGATTATCGAGTTACAGGCAAAGGATTTTTTGAGCGTTTCCGATGCAACCGCTTTGCTCGGAGTGAGCCGCTGGACGTTGAGTCGGGCGATAAATGACGGAAGGCTTCAAGCCGTGCGTTTCGGCAAGCGAATTGTAATTAAACGAAGTGAGATTGACCGAATGTTTTCTTGATTGAAAAAGTATGATTAAAGTTTTTCTACGCGAAAAGAAACTCTTGCACGGCAAGCGCGGGCTTTATCTTGATTTTTACCCGCCGATAACACACCCGGAAACGCTCAAACAGACAAGGCGCGAGCATTTACGGCTGAACATCTTTGAGCGACCGAAAACTGAAACCGAAAAAGAACACAACAAAGAAACTAAAATGCTTGCCGAAAACATCAGAGCGCAGCGCCAGTTGGAATTTCAAGCGGGCGTTTATGGCTTTGTTACCGTGCGAAATAAACAAAAAGACTTTATCGCTTTTTTCCGAACATTAGCCGAAAGCAAGCTGCAAGGCTCGAAAAGCAACTATGATAATTGGTTATCTGTTTTGAAACACTTGGAAACCTTCACGGGCGGAACTTGCAAATTTGGCGATTTAGATGAAAGGCTTTGTTCGGATTTTAGAAACCACCTACTTCACAAAACTTCACTTTCTAACAACTCCGCTTCTTCTTACTTCGATAAGTTTAAGGTTGGCGTGCGCGAGGCTTATAAAAGCAAGATGCTTTCTGAAAATCCGGCGGAAAATATCAAATCAATCAAACTGGAAGATACGGAGCGCGAATTTCTTAACCTTGAAGAACTGCAAAAACTAGCCGAAATGCCTTTTGAATATGAAGATTTACGTCGCGCGGCTTTGTTTTCGGCATTAACGGGTTTGCGTTATTCGGATATTGCTAAATTGACTTGGAAAGAAATTCAGCAGTCGGACGCAAGCGGTTTTTATGTTCGCTTCACGCAGAAGAAAACAAAGGGCGCGGAAACCTTGCCGATTTCAGATGAAGCCGTTTCCTTGCTCGGCGAAAGAGATTTGCCGGAAGAAAAGGTTTTCAAAAATTTAGATTACTGGCAGTGTGCTTATTTGCCGGTTTGGACGAAAAGCGCGGGCATAAACAAAAAAATTACTTTTCATTCATTTCGGCACACATACGCCACGCTTCAATTAACTTTAGGAACGGATATTTACACTGTTTCTAAGATGCTCGGACACAAAGACCTCAAAACAACGCAAATTTACGCGAAAATCATTGACGCTAAAAAACGCGAAGCCGCAAGTAAAATCAAGCTGAAATAGAAAAAGGTTGTGTGCTATGACTGAAAAGGAACTGGAAGAACTCGAAATTTATCTGGAAGATGAATACAACAACGATATTTATAATGAGTTGTTGCACACGGACTACAAAGGATTGTTTGAGCCTTTAGAGTTTTTCAGATTGTTTTATTCGCAAGTGGATTTTGTCGAAAAAAATAAGAATCAGCCTTTATTTGTCATAAAAACATTAAACGAATTAAAACTAAGCGATAAACAAAAGATAGTTTTTTTCGATTACTTGGATTGTTACATACACGATGATAACGACCGTTATCTAAAGATTTGTCATCGTCAGATTCAAAAATTGATTGATGACCTCAAAGGCAAAAACGAAAAAGCGGAAATCTTAAAACAAGATGCTGAATTTGAAGAATTATTAAATCATCTTGAAACCTTGCCGAATAACAGAGAAAAAATTTCTTACCTTAAGCAAGCGAAAAACAAATACGAAAAAACTAAAACAAGTTGGGAAAATTTCAGCGGCGTAACTTTTGATAAAAAATGCCAACGGGAATTAGAAAAACTGGAAGAACTCCGAAGAATTGAAATTGCAAATTATGCGAAGCAATTAAAAGAGGATTCGCCAGTTGATAAGCAGAAGGATAAAGATTTGACGCTTGACCGGGCAGTTTTGATTTTCAGTTATCTTTTCGATTACGCGAAAGTTGACGCGCGCAACACAGATAAAGCGGAGTTTATATCATTTCTCACCGGATTCAGTAAAAACACAGTAGTTCAAAAACTCTCGAAACTTCACGAAAAAGCGGATTGAATTTTATTGGTTACGAAAAAGATATGAAGTTTATACGCCGCTATTTTGAAAAACTAGGCTTGTCGGAAGTAACAAAGGCTATTGATAACGATTTGGAAATATAAAAGAAAAGTCTTAACCCTTAATTTAAGGTTAAGACCGTTTTTCTAGGTTTAGTCTTGTTTCGTGAAACATCACAAAAGGATTAAACCGATATGCAAAATTTAGTTTTTACGCAGCTTTCGATTCCCGAAGTAAAACAACTGTTTCGTGATGAACTTGAGAATTTTTTCGCTGAAAAGCAAATCGGCGCGAAGCTGAACGAAACCGATGAGGTCAGCGGAATTGATTTGGCAATTGAATTGACCGGGCTTGCAAAGCCGACGATTTACGGGCTTGTTTCAGAGCGCAAAATACCGCACTCGAAACAAGGCAAGCGGCTTTATTTTTCCCGGCAGGAATTACTCGAATGGATTAAGGACGGCAAGCGCAAAACACAAGCCGAAATTAAGATTGAAGCCGCGAACTTCAACCCAAAAAGAAAAGGCGATGTTCTAGCATCGCCTCAAAAGTAATTATGAATTTACCTATACCGACTAAAGCAAGGAATATCCATAAACCGTATGAAAGAATACACCAAAACGACCGCAGAAACAATTTTTCTCGACGCAGCAGCCGATTATTTACGGCGCGGCTGGCAACCGTTACCCGTGCCGCACCGCTCGAAAAACCCGAACTTTTCTAACTGGCAGAATTCCACATTAACCGAAAACGAATTACCGAATCATTTTAACGGCAAGCCGCAAAACATCGGCGTTCTTCTCGGAGCAAAATCAAACGGCTTGACCGATATTGATTTGGATTCGCCCGAAGCCGTGCGTATTGCCGATTTCTTTTTGCCCGAAACCGAAGCCGTCTTTGGACGCGACGGAAAACCGCGCGCGCACCGGCTTTATATTTCGGATTTTCCGAAAATCGAAAAGTTTGAATACGGCGAAACGATTGTTGAAATTCGCAGCACGGGCGGGCAGACGATTTTTCCGCCGTCCACACACGAACACGGCGAATCTATCAAATGGAATACGAACGGCGAGCCGCTGAAGATTGAAGCCAAACTATTACGCCGGGCGACCGCTTTACTCGCTTCGGCTTGCGTCATTTCAAAATTTTGGCGCAAGGGTATACGTAATGAATTAAACCTTGCTTTGTGCGGCGCGCTGCTTCGGCACGGCTTCGATATTGCGGCAACAAAGAATTTTATTCGAGCCGTCGGCGCGGCGGTGAACGATGAAGAAATTGCGGACAGATTAAAAGCGGTTGAAGCGACGGCGCAAAAGTTAGAGCGAGGCGATAAAGTTTGCGGCTTTCCGAAACTTGCCAAACTGACAGATAAAAAACTTGTCGAAACCGTCTGCAAATGGCTTGAAATCGAAAAGTTAGATGAGAACACAAACAACGAACAAAATACTGATACACGGCAAGCTAACGCCAAAAGCACATTCAATTTTACGACCTTAGACGAACTTCTAAACGAGCCGGAAGAAGAACACGCATACATTTGGGAAAACACTTTGATTTCGGGCGGACTTTCAATCTGTTCGGCAAAACCGAAAGTCGGAAAATCAACCGTCGCCCGAAATTTAGCTGTTGCCATCACACGCGGCGAAACATTTTTGGGGCGCGAAACCGTGCCGGGCAAAGTTATTTATTTATGCCTTGAAGAAAAACGCTCGGAAGTCGCAAAACACTTCCGGCAAATGGGCGCAAGCGGCGAAGATATTTATATTCACACAGGGAAAACGCCCGAAGATGCTTTGAGAGCTTTGGAATCTGCGATTGCAGAGATTGACCCTGTATTAGTGATTATTGACCCACTGGCGCGAATGCTGCGAGTTTCGGACTTTAACGATTACGGAACGATGTCGCGCGGTCTCGAACCGTTTATTGACCTTGCGCGAAGAAGCGGCGCGCATATTCTCGCGCTTCATCACGAAGGCAAAGGCGACCGCGAAGGCGGCGACGCGCTGCTCGGCTCGACCGCTTTGTTTGGTGCAGTTGACTGTCATCTTCAGTTAAGAAAAAGAAACAACGGCAGAACCGTTTCGACGACGCAGCGTTACGGCGTGGACTTGCCGGAAACCGTGATTGACCTAGACAAAGAAACGGGCGTGATTTGTGATAAAGGCGATTTGCAGACTTTTGTTTTAGAAGAAAAGAAAACGGAAATCTTAAATTCGATAACCGAAACTGAAAAAGTAACTGAAGCGGAAATAAAAGAGCGCGTCGGCGGAAACTCGAAAGGAATAATATCTAAAGCCCTTCGTCTTTTGTTTGACGAAAAACTTCTCAGTCGTGAAGGCGAAGGCAAAAGAAACAGTGCTTTTTTGTATTCTAAAACCTTACAAAACCCTACATTTGAAACGCAACAAAACTATACATTTGAAGCACTGGAAAAAGAAACTATAAATGAAAACGAAAAACCTAGAAATGAAGCCGATAAACAAAGGGCGAAAAGCGACTTTTCCGTTTGTGGGTTTGTGGGTTTTCCTAATAGTAAAAACCTAGAAAACCTAGAAAACCTAGAAACGGAAAATCAGACAGAAATCCGACCCGAAACACACACCGAAATCGAAGCTGATTTTTATATCTGCCCGAATTGTCCGGCGCAAATTCCGATTGCCGAAAATGTCTGCCAGTCGTGCGGAAAACGAGCGATTGAATTTTGAAAAGGTAAGTAAGGCTTTGTTAAGTAATGGTTATGTCGAAAAAGAAACAATGCGAAGCCGTGCGGAAGAACGGCGAACCGTGCAACGCATCGGCAAACGAAAGCGGTTTTTGCTTCACGCACAACCCGGAGTTTTCGCAGGAAAGAGCGATTGCCCGGCGCAAAGGCGGATTGCAGAAAGCCGCGCCGCATTTTGCAGACGAAAATCTTTGTCCTAAACGAGTGCGCTCAATCGAAAGCGTTCTCGCCGTGCTTGATTACGCTTTACAGGAAACAATCGGACTTTCAAACGGCATACAGCGCGGGCGACTTCTCGTTTCGATTACTCACGGTTACATCGAAGCTATTAAGGTAAGCGAATTAGAGCAAAGGCTTGATGCTATCGAAACGGCTATGAAAATGCGGAAAAACGAGCAAAAGACAAACGGAAAGAAAAAACAAGTATGGCTTCGCTAAAGACAATTAAAAACAGTTACGGTTTGCTTTCAATGCGCGAAAGATTTTCGCTTTACCAGCAAGCCGTTTATCGCCGCGACGAAAACGAAATGAGCAAGATTATTGCCGAAAGTCCGCAAAGGAATTTAACCGCGCCGGATTTTTGCGAGCTGCCCGAAAAAGTCTATCGGCAAGATACCGTTAATCTGCTTTTGAGATTAAATCATTGCCATAATTTTGAGTATTTCATAAAGGCATCGGTCAAGACTAAAAACAAAAAAGAATCCGATACATACAGCCAAGCGTGATGACGTTTTGATTTTGAGTAGCTATCCAAATGACTTTGATTTGGCAGATAGGCTTGGAATAGCCAATGAAAACCTAAATGAATATGGTTATAGTATAAGAGAGAATTATGAAACCATCAGCGGGCTTCTCACTAAATTTAATAATAAAATAGATAAAGTAATTGCAAATTTATCAATAAAGTATAAGTAGATTACAGGATATAACCTTGCACAATTTTACTTATGATTGTTAGATAATTCACGTTTTTGCATCCTATTTGTATCTACTTAAAATTCTCTACTACTTAACTAATTGTTTTGAAACAATTTACATAAAAAACATTCTTTCTGCATCGGCAAATAATCGTCGATAACAATTGAAAAAATGATTTGCGCGCGGAAAATTTAAGCTAAAAAGTTTTTCTCTTGCGCAAAGTAAATTTTCGGTTATGATTTTACTTTGATAAATTTAATTCCTGATATAAATTCGATTTGTGAAATCGGAATTTGAGCGAAACTCATTAAAGCAAATGAAAAATCTGAAAACTAAAGTTTATAAAATCGTCGGCGCGAGTTTGTTGTGTGCGGTTTTTGCAGCTTCGCCGCAGTTTCTTTACGGGCAGAACAAGCGGCTTTACGGCGAATTGACCGTCATAAAAACTTCTTCGGCGACAATCGGCAACGCTCTGGTAACGGTTGACGGCGTGCGCGCGGTGAATGGGCGCAGCATTTCATCGCCGTCCGACATTACAACGCCGCCCGACGCGACGGCTAGAATTTCGTTTGCTCAAACCGGCGCAATCACGCTCGCGCCGAACTCTAAAATCAATTTAACATTCGTAAATTCAAGCATCGCGGGCGATTTAACGGCGGGCGAAGTAACAATCGAAACCGTTCCGAACACGACTATTAACATTTTCACTAAAGACGGCGCTATATGGACGCCGAACCGAAACGAAAAAAACGTCGTCAAGATTTCGATTGTCAACGGCGCGACAATCCTCAACGTCACGAGCGGTCAAGTGTTGTTTAATAAGGTTTTAGTGTCAGCCGGAGAATTTTATCCGCGAAATACAAACGCAGCGGCGGCGATGGATAACGCCGATTCTTCGTCAAACGGCTTCCGTCCGGTTTATATTATCGCAATCTTGGGCGCCGTCGCCGCTGCCGTCGCCGTCGCGTTGTCGGTTTCGTCAAAGAACGATACGCCTGATGCCGTCCCGATTCTCAGCCCGACCGTATAAATAATTTTTTGCTCGCCGTTCAAAAATTCTAAACTTGCTTATTGAAAGGCAGCGGCGGCGGTTCTTCGCCCTCTTTCGGATAATCGCGGTTAAGTATCGCGTAGATATTCAGAATTTCCTCAATCCATTTTTTCGCGTCTTCGTTTTCAGCGTCGAATTTCAAAGCGTGCCGGTAATCGCCGAGCGCCGAAGCATATTGCCGCGCGTCGGTCAGCGCGACACCACGCTTTACAAACGCTTCAGCCAGAGATTTTTTCGCTGCCTCGTTCGTCGGTTTCGCTTTCAAAGCCTTTTGCGCTCCGGCGATTTCTGCGTCAAACTCGCTGACGTCAATCGAATTGCCGCTCTGCGTCCATTTGGTTTTCACCTCAGATTTCGGCACAACGGCTGCCGATGATTGCGGCGATTGCTGCACGTCGCTCAAATTATCGTTGCCACTCCGGGTTTGCGAATGACCGGAAACTATCGCCGGATTGTCGGATGTGTGCGCTGAAACGTTCGCGTTCGCGGTTTGTTGCGAAACAGTTTTGCCGCAGCCGATTAAAATCCAAGTCGAAAAACATAAAACTGCGATTATCTTTAACATATATTTAATCCAGAAAAATAAATTATTGTTTTATCATAAACGTTTCAAAGGTAAATTTCATTTGCGAAAAGAATTATTTGCCGAATGCCGCGCGCCTTTTCACCACCAAACGCCCGCGCATTTTTTCTTTACCCGAAATTATTCTAAAATTAAAGCAAACCGATAATCTAAAATCCAAAATCTAAAATCGAATCGATGCACATCACGAAAATAGAACTCGAAGACATAAAATCTCACCACGCCGCCAGTTTTAACTTCGAGCGCGGAACAACGGCGATTACGGGCGAAAACGGCGCGGGCAAAACCACGATTATCGAAGCCGTTGCGTGGACTTTGTTTGACCTGCTCGATTACAAAAAGGAAGATTTCGCGCGTCGCGGCACAAAAAAAGGCGTCGCGCGCATCACATTTGAAAGCGGCTTGGACGAGCGCAGCTACACGGTTTATCGGGATACGGCGACGGGTTATTACGTCTATGATAACCAGTTAAAAACGCGCATCGCCGAGAAAAAAGAAGAAGTTACGCGCTTTTTGTGGCAGCACTTGGGCGTCGAAGCCGGAACGGATTTGGAATCGCTTTTCCGCCGCGCCATCGGCGTTCCGCAAGGCACTTTTACGGCGATTTTTTTGGAGTCAGCGACGGAAAGAAAAAAGGCTTTCGATAAACTTCTTAAAGTCGAAGAATATCGTCAGGGCGCTGAAAAACTGCGCGAAACTGCAAGCTATATCAATAATAAAATCACCGCCGTCCGCGAGAAAATCGCGCGCGCCGAAGGCGAACTCGTCCGGCTCGAACAGGTAGAAAGCGAACACGAAAATTACACGAAGCAAGTTGGAGAATTCGTTGACGCGCGCGAAAAATTAACGGTCGAGACTGCCGAAAAAAGCACAGTCGTTAAACGATTTGACGAAAGGGAAAGCTCCGTTAACCGATTGAAAGAGGCGCGCGATAAAATTCTATCCGACACCCGAAACGCAGAATTAGTCTTGAAGCAAAAGGAAAATGAAAAGAATTTAGCATTCGCCGCCGCCGAAAAAATAAAGCTCGTCGAAAGCGATTATAAAACGCACGTTGCCGTCGTCGCCGAACTGAAAAATCTCGAAACGAAACGAGCCGAACGCGACCGAATTCAGACCGAATTAAATAAAACGGAAAACCGAATCACGAGCGCGCGAGCCGAACAAAAAAGCGGCGGCGAGAATTTGAAAAAAGTCGCCGAAGCGCGCGAAAACATCAGGAAAATTCAGCCGCAAGTCATTGAACAAGAAAGTTTGGAGAAGCAGCGCGACAATTTAAAAACCGATTTGGCGGAAGCCAAAGCCGCCGAAAATCAAGTTACGGGTTTTGAGGAAAAACTAAAACGTCTGCGCGACGAACTGGCGGACATAAAAAATAAAATCAAAGCCGCCGAGCAGAAAAGCGCGGGCGTCGAAGATTACGAAATTCTACAAAAACGCGATTCGGAAATCGTGCGGGAACTCGCGCGTCTGCGCGCCGCGCTCGAACGCGACGGACAATTTGAGCGCGAAGTCATAGAAAATCTCGTCAAAAATCATTTCTGCCCGATTGTTTCGCAAAAATGTCTGAATCTTGAAACCGGAAAAGCGTCCGACAATCAAATCAGCGCGCGAAACGGCGACGGCAAAGCGCAAATCGCCGTTCTCGAAATCGAACAAAGAACGATTTCCGCCAAACTCGTCCAAGCGCGCGAAGCCGAACGAAGCGCCGCCGGTTTGCCCGCATTTCTCGAAGACAAAAACAAAACGACCGAGCGCGGTAAAAGAATGCGCGACGAACAGGAAAAACTGCGCGCGAGCGCCGAGAACCTGCCGAAAATCAAAAACGAATTGACGGAAATCGAAACGAAATTAAATGTTCTGGCAAATCCGAGAGCAAAAATGCTCGCGTTTGAAAACGAAATCAGACGAGAAAGCGAATTAAAGGAAAGGCTTTCGCAAACCGAGCGCAATCTCGTTGATTTAGAAAACGAAAAAACGAATTTCACCGAGCAATTATCGCAGTTTGAAGCCTTAGACGCGGAATGGAAACGACTTTCCGACGAGCGCGAGAGAACGGCAAACGCGCACCGCGAATTTTTGTCGAACGAAGCGTTGGCAAAGACTTTGCCCGAGCGCGAAAGCGAATTTGCGAGCGCTCAAACGGCGGTTAAAGAATTAAAAAAAGATTTAGCGCAAGCCGAAAGCGATTTTGAAACCGCAAGCAAAGATTACGACCGCGAGCGGCATTTGACGGAAAAAGCCGCATTGCTCGACGCTGAAAAACGTCTCTCGGAAACGCGCGCAAATCTTGAAAATGCAAAGCGTTTCCAAAAACAGCTAGCCGCCGAATTAGACCGTTTGTCGGAAACTTTGCGTGCAATGCAAAACGAATTTAAAGAAAAAGAGCGGCTAGAAAAAATCTCGGAAGCGACGGCGTTTATCCGCGAAACTTTGAAGGAAGCCGCGCCGCGCGTAGCAAGAAATTACGTTTATCACGTATCTCTGGAAGCCAATCAGATGTTCCGCGAGATTTCCGGCAACGCCGAGCGCAGTTTGAAATGGACGGAAGATTACGGCATCGTTCTGGAAGAAAACGGCTTCGACAGACCGTTTATAAATTTGTCGGGCGGCGAGCAGATGGCGGCGGCTTTGTCCGTTCGGCTTGCTCTTTTGAAACAATTGTCCGACGTGCGTCTCGCGTTTTTCGACGAGCCGACGACAAATATGGACGCGGCGCGCAGAGAGCGTCTAGCGGAACAAATCAGCCACATCACCGAGCGCAAAACCTTCGACCAGCTTTTCGTCATCTCGCACGACGATACGTTTGAAGGTTTTGCGGACAATGTTGTTTCAGTTGGAGGAAATGAAAATGCGTAAATTATTTAAAGACAAAGCGTTTGTAATTGGGTTCGCAATCGGTATTTTAATTTTCATTGCGGCAAATCTTTACGATTTTGCGCCGAAAGGTGGCGGCTTTAGTTTTGATTCCTACGAAACGCACGGCGTTCCATTCGCTATGCACGAATCGGGAACGATGCTTCACATTAATCAATTCATTTGGTCTGGTGTTGTTGCGAATATTTCAATCGTTTTAATTTTTAGTTATATTCTCGGCTCAATTTTTAGATTCGTTCGGTCGAAATTTGCAGCGCGTCGCTCGACTCTAAAATAATTTATGAAGGAAGTTACAATCGTTTGCGACGGCTCGTCTTTAGGAAACGGCAATGAAAATCCGCGCGCGGCGGCTGTCGCGGTTTTGGGTTATAAAGGTTTTTGGCGGGCGTTCGGCGAGTATTTGGGAGCGGCGACCAATCAGCAGGCGGAGATTGCGGCGGCGGAAATCGGTTTGCGAAATTTGAGCGAGCCGTGCAAAGTTCGCCTTTTAAGCGATTCGCGTTATGTCGTGCAAACGATGACGGGAAATTTTCGCAAAAAAGCCAATCTCGATTGGTGGGCGCGCCTTGATAAAGCGGCGAGCCGTCATAAAATCAAATGGGAATGGACAAAAGGACACGCCGGACACGCCGTGCAGGAAGTTGCCGACACGCTGGCGCGGCAAATGGCGGAACTCGGACGGGTTGACGAAAGCCTTTTGGACGAAGCGGCTGCGGAAATCGGAATTGTGGAAATTTAATCCGCGCGAAAATAAAACAAACCGCAAACGGCTTTTCGGCTTCAAAGAAACAACTTACGAAAAACTCACAAAACAGAAAGAAAATTTAACCGCAGATGAACGCAGATAAACACAGATTTTTAAAAGACCTTTATTTGCGCGCGTCCGCGTGTAATTTTGTGGAAAAATCTCCGCAGCTTTGCGTCTCTGCGGTTCAGATTTCTTTTGTGGTTTTCGTGCTTTTTTGCGGCTATTTTTCTTCTCCGGTTTTAGCGCAGAAACGAAACGCGCTCGGCTGGGTCTGGCAAAATCCGCTGCCGCAGGGAAATCCGCTCGCTTCGATTCGGTTTGCAAAAGACAAAGAAACCGGCTTTGCAGTCGGCGCGGACGCGACGATTTTATTGACGAAAGACGGCGGCTTTAACTGGAAAATTCAATTGTCGCCGGTTGACGGCGCGCTTTCCGGCATTTTCGTCAAAGATGAGAAAAATGCAGTTATTGTGGGCGCGCGCGGCACGATTTTGTTGACCGAAAACGGCGGAAAAGATTGGCGCAAAGTCGAATCGAATGTCAAAGACCATCTTTACGGCGTCGCTTTTGCGGGCGAGAATTTTGCAGTCGGCTGGGCGGTCGGAACTTACGGAAAAATTTTGAAAACTTCGGACGGCGGCGAAACTTGGGTTGAACAAAAGATTGAAACGACCGAACGCTTGTCGAAAATCTCGACTTTCGACGCGCAGAAAAGCGTCGTCACGGGCGCGAGCGGAACAATTTTAACAACCGCGAACAGCGGCGCAAATTGGAAATCAAACAACCCTTGTGAGAACGCTTCGATGTCGGATGTCGCGTATCTTTCGGCGGAAAAAATCGTCGCCGTCGGCGCGGACGGCTGCGTCGCGCAAAGCGCAGACGGCGGCGAGACGTTTCAAAAAATCAACGTTTTCAGCCGCGCGGATTTTCTTTCGCTTTCGTTTTCCGACGCTTCAAACGGCGCGATGACCGACGCGAACGGAATGGTTTGGCTGACGGGCGATGGCGGACAGACGTGGCTGCCGTTCAACGTGCGGACAAATCCGAAGCTCGCCTCGCTCTTTTTTGCAGACCGTTTTACGGGCTGGGCGGCGGGCGAAAACGGTTTGATAATTCGCACCGACGACGGCGGCTACAGCTGGCAGAGGCTTTCGGCAGGCGGGCGCGAAAACGTCAACGACCTCGCGTTTTACAACGAAAACATCGGCTGCGGCGTCGGCACAGGCGGAAAAATCTGGCTGACGAACGATGGCGGGCGAATGTGGCTGCCCGTGTTTTCAAACGCGGAAGAAAACTTAAACGCCGTCGATTTTGCAACTTCGGAGCGCGGCTGGATTGTCGGCGACGGCGGCGCGATTTTGCGAACCAGCAACGGCGGCGCAAGCTGGGGCAAAGGCGTTTCCGGCGTTACGGAAGACCTGCTCGGCGTTTATTTTACAGATGAAAAATCCGGCTTTGCCGTCGGCGCAAACGGCGTGATTTTGCGCTCGACCGACGGCGGCGCTTACTGGGAGCGCGTCGAATCGGGAACGAAAAACTGGCTCGCGGACGTGAAGTTTTTCGACGCGAAACGCGGCGTCGCCGTCGGCGATAAAGGCACGATTTTGATGACCGGCGACGGCGGCGTAAGTTGGGAAAAAATCAAAACGAATTTAAGGGAAAATCTCTACGCGCTTTCCCTTTCCGACGAGCGGAGCGGCTTTGCCGTCGGCGCGGGCGGCGCGATTTTGACGACGAGCGACGGCGGCGCGACGTGGCAAGATAGGGAATCGCCCGTTAAGATGAATCTTTACGCCGTCGCCGCCTACAGCCGCAGCGAAGCGGTCGTCGCCGGCGAACTCGGAACGGTTTTGCGCACGCTGGACGCAGGAAAAACTTGGGAGATTCAGCCTAATATCACGAGCAATTCTTTGCAGGCGATTGTTTATCGCGGCGGCACACAGCTTTGGGTTGCCGGACGCGGCGGCTCAATTCTTCGCCGCTCCGAACTGCTTTCGACGATAAAAATACAATCGCTGCTGAAACTGTCGCCGGTGTTGCGCCCGAGCATAAAAAGTAGCAAACCGAAACCGCGCACGCCGCTTTTAACCATTCCAGACGACGGCGATATTCCGCTTGCCGTTCCGCCGAAAAAAGGAAATTAAAGCTCAATAAAAGAAGAATTTTTATTTTGTTTTCTATTTTCCGTTCTGCAATAAAATAGAAATCCATTCGCGGTCACGTTCAATTTTGAAATTTGAAATTTGAAATTCGCGCTTCAATTCGTTCGTAATTAAAGTTTCCTGCTCGCGCAAAATGCCCGATAAAACCAGCATTTTCTTATATTTTGCCGTTAAAAGCGGCAGCAGCGGAGCGATAACGTCAGCCGTTAAATTGGCGCAGACGAAATCAAAGGGCGGCGTATTTTCATCAATCGAGCCGACGTAAAATTCAATGTTTGAAACTTGATTAAGCGCAGCGTTTTCGCGCGCGATTTTTATCGAATCAGCGTCGGTGTCGCAAGCCAGAAAAGAGTTGTCAGTGGAAGCATTTTCAACTTTGAACTTTGAGGCGGCAATCGCCAGAATTCCCGTTCCCGTGCCGACATCAAGAAAACTCATTTCGCTCGTGTAATTTTCTTCGATTGCCCGCAAACAAAGGCGTGTGGTTTCGTGAGTTCCCGTGCCGAAAGCCATGTTCGGCTCGATTCTGATGACGATTTTTTCCGCGTTTTCGATTTTTTCCCAACTCGGCGCGATGATGAATTTTGCCGTTTCGGTCGGCTTCCAATGTTTTTTCCATTCCGCGAGCCAATCTTTATTTTCAATTGTTTGCCAATCGCGCTTTTTAACCGCGCCGCTCGAAAAACCGTAAATTCGCAAGGCTTCGTTTAACTCTTTGTGCAAAATTTCATCCAGCGGTTTTTCGTTGAAATAACCGACGACGCATAAAACATCTTTTGGTTTGTCTTTACCTAGATTATTGATTTCCGTGCCTTTCGCATCAAGTTCGTTCAAAGCAAATTCAATCGCTTCGGACGCGTTCGTATCAACCATAATTTCGAGCGCAAACCAAGTTTGTTCAGATTGTTTCGTCATTAAAAAGTTATTCTTCAATTCCCATTTCGTCCAAATCCCGCTCGCGGTTGCGCCAGTCTTCGACGACTTTGACGAACAATCGCAGAAAAACTCGTTTCCCCAAAAGTTTCTCGATGTCGTAACGTGCTTCTGTTCCGATTGTTTTGAGTTTGATGCCGCCTTTGCCGATGATAATTCCTTTCTGCGAGCTTCTTTCGACGTAAATCGCGCAGAAAATTTCGATTCTATTCGGGTCTGTTTCGTCGAATTTTTCGGTTACAACCGCCGTAACATAAGGAATTTCGTCGCCCGTCGTTTGCAGAATTTTTTCTCTGACCATTTCCGAAACGAGCGTTCTGAGCGGTTGGTCGGTCATTTCGTCTTCATCGAAAATCGGCGCGGCTTCGGGCAGATGTTTCGTAATCTGTTTCAAAAGATTATCAATCGCTTCGCCTTTGAGCGCCGAAATCGGGATGATTTCCTGAAAGTCGTATTCTTTCGAGTAAAATTCAATCAGCGGCAATAACTCTTTTTTGTCGGAAATTTTGTCGATTTTGTTGAGAACGAGAACGGCGGGTTTTTCCGATTGCTTTATTAAATCAAGCACAAAACGGTCGCCGTTGCCGGTCGAAACCGATGCATCACGAAGTAGAATGACGACATCGACAGACAAAATCGCGTCGTGAACCGCCGCCATCATCCGGCGATTGAGCAGAAATCCGGGCTTGTGAACGCCCGGCGTGTCGATAAAAACGATTTGTCCGTTATCCTGCGTTACGATGCCTTTGATTTTATGGCGCGTCGTCTGCGGTTTGTTGGAAACGGCGGCGATTTTCTCGCCGACAAGAAAATTTAAAAGCGTTGATTTTCCGGCGTTCGGGCGTCCGATTAAGCCGACGTAACCGCTGCGGAAATTTTCGGAATTCATAAATTTAATGGTAAATGGTAAATGGTAAATGGTAAATGTCAGAACTGTTTTTCATTTACCATTCGCCATTTACCATTTACTATTATTTAAGGTTTTTTTAGCAGACGGTCGCGCGCCGCAAGTGCTTCTTTGTAAGCCCCGTCCGGCACGTCGCCGATTTTTATGGCGGCTTCGTAGATTTTGATGGCATAGTCGTTTTCGCCGTCGTATTCGTAAATTCTGCCGAGCGCGACGTAAGAGAGGGAAATCAGCGCGCGGTCGGTGTCCGCCGCTGCCGAAGACGCGAGATTTTTTGTCGCTAAAATTTTCAAATCATCCGTTGCCGTGCGGATGACGTTCTCATACGCGACTTTGGCTTCGAGCAGGCGATGGTTGCGCGCGTCAACGTCTTTGATAATTTCGGCTGAAAGACTTGCGACGCGACCGAGCGCGTAGTAAATGCGCGGCGACTCGTTCGGATTAGTTTCCAAAAGGCGGTCGAGTTCGATTTTGGCGACCGTGTAATTTTTACTTTGGATGATTTTGTCAATTTCGAGCAGTTTAACGGTTGCCGATTTAAGAACTCCGCTCTTGTTTATATCGACATCGTTAATTTTTGCCGCTTTGCGCGCCGCAAACGCCCGCGCTCGCGCGTCGGCAAATTGCGCGTAACGATTCGCTTCTTTTGCCGCATCGAGCGATAAAATCATTTCGCGGAAAGAGCTTGCGATGTCGAAACCGGAGTTTTCCGTTCCCTTCAGTTGGTCGGCAAAATAAAACGCAAGAACCGCGCCTTTTTCGTATGCTTCGGACAATTGCAAAACCGTTTCGTCAGTCAACGATTTTTTATAAACGTCGAGCTGCGCGGAAACATTTCTTTTTTCGGCGTCGGTTTTCATCGCGTCAATGTTGCGGCGCGCCTGCGCTGTGGCAGTCTGCGTTTTTTGATACTGGGTTTGCCGCGCGTCAGCCGCCGCAACCAGCGAGCGCGAAACGGCAAGAAACGCGTCGGGCGAAAGCGCGATGTCTTCGAGACGCGCGTTTTTATTTTTTGCCTTTTCACGTTCAAACAAAAATTGTCTCAAATCGGCGAGCAATTTTTTTATCGGCTCTGAAAGCGTTTGAATGTCTTTGGCGTTATTTAAAACAAGCGGGTCGAGCGTAAATTGCAAGTAGGCGCGGCGCACGTCCGACTGGCTCAAATCGATTTCCGGCGGCACGACGGCGAAATAATCGTCGCCGATGTTCAGAAAATTAACCGCCGACTTCGGCGCGAGCATTTCCGGCACTATGAAAAACCGGCGCTGGCGTTCGCGGATTTCCGTTTTCTGCGCCGCCTGTTTTTTGTTTTTCGTCGATGTCGGCGCGGCTTCGGTTTTGATTCGTTCCAGATAAGTCAACTGCGGTTTTGTGTGCAAATAATCAAGCAATTCAGTAACCATTTTCGTTGCGGAACTTTTCAAATCGTTGTTTTCCGTTTGATAAATTTTTGCGTATTCGTCGATTTTCGCGCCCGTTATGCGCCCGTAAAATTCGCGCGCGAGCGGCGCGTAATCGAGAATTTCGAGCAAATCGCCGGGCAAATCCGAAGTGCGCGCCGGGTCGGAGAAATCCGGCGCGGGCGACAAACTGTAAGCCATCGAAATAAAGGGCGAAACCATTCCGGCGTAAAAACTTTTATATCTTTCGCCGTAAATTTTCTTTTCTTCTTGACTTGAAAAGCCGTTTTTATATTTTTGTAAAAACAATGCAAAATCTTTTTTCTGCTCGTCGCTCAAATTTTGCTGATATTTTTCGGCGAACAAAGCGGCGCGGCGGTCGAGGAAAATTTTGATTTTCTGACGAAGTTCGGGATTTAAGTTTTGCAAATCCGACAGCATCCGAGCGCGGAAATTTTCGCCTTTTGCCGTCAGCGGCGTTTCGATTCCGGCGGCTTCGAGCGAAGCAAGCACTGTGATAACACGCTTGTCCGGCTCGACGCGGACGCCGTAATTCGTTAAATCGAAATTCGCCGTTGTCGTAGAATTCTGCTGCCGCGTGGTCTGCGTGAAAGTTGCGTTTGCAAACAAAATCAGCGTCAGTATAAAAAATAAAACTTTTTTCATCGTGTTTTTATCGAAAATCAAGAAAGCCGAAAATTTCGGAAACGACGCTGGAAATGTCTCGAACAAGAAACATTTTCGCCGCGCATTTTTAGCGTCTTTTGCACGTCTTAAAGATGCCTTCGCGTCGATTATAGATGTCTTTTAAGCAAATTTGAAACCGTCGCGCCGTCGAAATATATGCGCAGCGCAAATTCTATTTTGGCTTAACGGCGACAATCAATAGCTCGTTGTTATCGCCCAAAACTTCCGCGTCGAGCAAACCGTTTTCGGTTAATTTGCCGACGGATTTACGACCGACTAAAACGAGCGCGCGTTCGGCGTTTTCGCTTTTTAATTCTTCGACAACTTCGTTTGCTGTCCTGAAAAGTTTTTGTTTGCCGTCCGGCGCGCGAGCTAATCTGCCCGCGCCGTAAAACTCGGCGTTGTGCGAAATGTCGTCGAAATTTAAGATTTTTTCCGCTGTAAAACCGCGCGTGTCCGCATCGTTGATTAAAAATTTAACCGTATCTTCGCGGGCATAATTATTGGCGAAAAACTGCAAAGCAATCACAACTCCGACGAAAGTCGCAAGCGCGAGCGCCTGCAAAAAGAAGGCGCGTTTTCGATTTTTCCGCGTGAAACGAAAAACGTATTGCGCCGTCAAAATAATCGCGGCGGGCAGCGCGGGTAAAATATATCCGGGCAATTTCGAGCCGGAAAACGAAAAGAAAATGAGCGGCACGAGCAGCCACGCGACGGCGAAAGTTTTCAAAGCCGCAAATTGTGAATTGCGAGCCGCAGAATTTTCATTTTCAATTTTATTTAATTCACTTTGCGGCTTCACGTCCTTGCGAAAAATAAAATCCCAAATCGACAGCAGAAAAAACGGCAGCCAAGGCAGCGTCATCAACGGCAGAACAAGCAGGAAAAACCAGAACGGCTGCGGGTGCTGAAATTTGTTTGACGTGTATCTTTGAAATTGATGCTGTAAAAAAAACTCGTCGAAAAAGTTCCAGCCGTGCCGCAAAAACATCGGCGCATACCAAAGCGAAGCGACGAGCAAGCTCAAAATCGTTCCCCAGAAAATACTGAAAACAAACCATTTACACGGCAGCTTCCGGCGCAGAACAAAATAAAACCCGACGATTGCAAACGGAAAAACGATGCCGACAAGACCTTTGGCGAGCAGCGCGACGCCGATGAAGAAGTAAAAAACGGCAAGCGGTAAATGGTAAGCGGTAAACGTTTTTTTCGTAGCTTGGTCGAAAATAAAAAAGCCGACGAGCGACGCCGTAACGGGAAAAGTCAAAATAATATCGAAACTCGCACCGCGCGAAAAAACCAGAATCCCGATTGTCGATGCAGCGACGAGAAAAAGCCAATTTGCGAAATCGTTAAACGTGAATTGCAAATCTTCAATCGCCGATTGATTTTCGATTAACTGACTGCGAACTGCGGACTGCGGACTGCCGACTGTTCTGCCTAAAATCCACAAACTGAAAATCGTTCCCAAGCCGCACAAAGCCGCGCCGAAGCGCGCCGCAAACTCCGAGACGCCGAAGATTTTATACGAAACGATTTCGAGCCAGTAAAGCAGCGCGGGCTTTTCAAACCAGTTGAAACCGCCAAGAGTCGGCGTTATCCAATCATTGCGCTCGAACATCTCGCGCGCGACCTGCGCGTAACGCGGCTCGTCCGGTCCGACGAGTGGCATCGAGCCGAGAGCGAAAAAATAAATGAAAACGACGAGCGCAAAGAAAATCCAAATGATTTTGTTGGCTGCTTTCTCTTTTCTGTCTTCTGGTTTTGTCATTTGCCGAATGCTGGCGGAAAATAACAAGTATTGCCGAAAACGCTTTGACGTTCAAATTATGGAAACAATCCAAAATCCAAAATCTAAAATCCAAAATCTAAAAACTGCCGTCGTCGGCGTCGGAAGTCTCGGACGACATCACGCGCGCAACCAACGCGAAATCGCGCAAACGAGTAAGACAGAATTCGTCGGCGTTTGCGATGAGAACGAAGAAACCGCGCGCGAGATTGCGCGCGAAAATAACTGCAAAAGTTTTACAGATTGGCGCGAATTGATTGACAAAATCGACGCCGTTTCAATCGCCACGCCGACCGAAACGCATTGCGAAATCGCCTGCGCTTTTTTGGAAAAAGGCGTTCACGTTCTCGTCGAAAAACCGATTGCGCGCTCGCTCGCCGAAGCCGATAAAATGATTGAAGCCGCGGAAAAGTCAGGAGCGAAACTGATGGTCGGGCAGCTCGAACGCTTTAACCCGGCGATGATTGCCCTGCGCCCGCTCGTTACAAAGCCGCTTTATTTTGAAATTCACCGCGTTTCGCCCTTTCCGAACCGCTCGCTCGATGTCGATGTCGTTCTCGATGTGATGATTCACGACCTCGACGCCGTGCAGTGGCTCGTCGGTGAAACGGTTGATGTTTCCGCCGTTCACGCAGTCGGCATTCCGGTTATTTCGGATAAAATCGACGCCGCAAACGCGCGCATCGAATTTGAAAACGGCGCTGTCGCCAACATTACAGCGTCGCGCATCGGCACGGAAAAGATTCGCAAAACACGTTTTTATCAAACGAACAGTTATGTTGTTTTAGACTATGCGGCGAAATTCGCGTCCGTTACGAGTCTCGCGCCGAACGCGATTCATCCGCTTCTGGGCGTTACGGTCAATCGGCTTGAAATAGACGACATAGAACCGCTGCGCGCCGAAATAGAAGCGTTTTTCGATGCGATTTTAGAAGACAAAACGCCGCCGGTTACGGCGCAGGACGGACGACGCGCGCTCGCTCTGGCGTTGAGCGTTTTAGAAAAAATCGACGAACACGCATCGAAAGTTTTCCCGAAATGAAATCAAAAGAAATTTCCGCATTTTTGCAATCCCGAATCGATGAAGGCGATTTTCCGTCAGCTGTTTATCTAGTTGCGGAAAAAGGCGAGATTGTTTTGCGGGACGCGCTCGGTTTCGCCGTCGTCGAGCCGGAAAAAATCGAAGCTAAAATACATACGATTTATGATTTGGCGAGTTTAACAAAGCCGCTCATAACAGGTTTGCTGTGTGCGAAATTGATTGAAGAAAACAGATTAGACTTGGAACAAATAGCGGAATTTTATTTGCCTGAACTCTCATATGATTTAAAGTTTTCAACGTTCGATAATTCAGACATATTAATTTCAGAATTACTTACTCACGCAACAGGTTTTCCTACTTGGAAACCGTTTTATTTATTAGTTAAAAATCGTAGAGAGATTTTAAAGGAAATCTCCGTAACTTCTCCAAATTCAGAACAATCTGATGTAACTTACAGCGATTTGAATTTTCTGGTTCTCACCTTTTTGCTTGAAAAAATTTACGGTGCGAGACTTGATGAAATTGCAAAAAAGGAAATTTTTGCGCCGCTAAAACTGCAAAATACATTGTTTAATCCGCCGAAAGAATTGAAATCAAAAATCGCGGCAAGCGAAAAAGGAAACGAATTTGAAAAGCAAATGTGCGTTGATTCAGGTTTTGACGTTTCAAAATACAACTGGCGCGAACGTCAAATTTGGGGCGAAGTCCACGACGGGAATTGTTATTTTACGAACGGCGTTTCGGGACACGCAGGACTTTTTTCAACTGCGTTCGAGACCTTCAAAATCGCGCAGCAGTTTCTCGCCCGAGAAACGGTTTTGTTAAAGCCCGAAACTTGTATATTGTTTCGCACGAACTTTACCGAAAACTTGACGGAAGCGCGCTCGATTGGCTTTCAGCTTGCCGCGACGAAAGATTCGACGGCTTCAAACGCTTTGTCGAAAGACAGTTTCGGGCATCTCGGTTTTACCGGAACTAGCCTTTGGATTGAGCCGGAAACGAGAAGAATTTTTATTCTTTTGACTAATCGAACGCACACGCGCGCACTGCCGTTTGCCAACATAAACAGCGTGCGTCGTAAGTTTAACGAACTCGCCACCGCATTTTTGAACGCTCGGTGATGCTTGCGCGCCGACGACCAACAAAACGCCGGACATCTCGAAAGGCGCAAATATAATCAAAAAAAAGCCTTTTTATATTTAAAAAAATTCAAGTTTGGAGAGTCGGAAATGAAAAAGACAGCAGCGGTTTTGATATTTTTCAGCGCATTTGTATTTACGATTTCGGCGCAAACGGGTTCGCGCGCTTCGCGTCCGCGCGTCGTAACCATCGCGCCGTCGCCGACTCCGCAAATTGCTGCTCCGCAAGGTGGCGCAAAACTTCCGCCCGTTCTCAAAGGCGGAACAAATTCGACTCAAACACAAACAAACACGGGTGCGGCTGACGCGAATGTTATTGAAGACGACGGCGAAATTATCCGCGTCGAAACCAATCTAGTAACGATTCCGGTTTCCGTCCTTGACCGCGACGGCAGATTTGTTTCCGGTCTCGGCAAGCAGGATTTTAAGATTTTCGAGAACGGCGTCGAGCAGAAAATCGACAATTTCGCCGCGACCGAACAGCCATTCACCGTCGTTCTGTTGCTCGATGTCAGCCCATCGACCGCTTACAAAATCGACGAAATTCACGACGCGGCGATTTCGTTCGTCAATCAACTGCGCCGCGACGATAAAGTCATCGTTATTGCTTTTGACCAGCAAGTCCGCATTTTGAGCCGCGCCACCAGCGACCGATACGTTTTGCGCCGCGCGATTGAAGAAGCGCAGTTTGGCGAAGGCACGAGTCTTTACGAAGCGGTCGATAACTCTATTCGCCAGCAATTACGGCAAATCGAAGGACGCAAAGCCGTCGTGCTGTTCACCGACGGCGTGGATACGACGAGTAGGCGCGCAAATTATCAAAGCACCATTCTTGAAACTCAGGAAACCGACGTTTTATTTTATCCGATTCGCTACGACACATATCAAGACAATGGCGGCAGCATAAATTATCCGACGAACAATCCGTATCCGAGCCGCAGACGAAGCAGCGGCGGAATTCTCGCCGATATTTTAGGCGGAATTTTGACGGGCGGAAACGTAACCATCGGCGGTTATCCGCAAGGCGGCGGAAACGCTGGCGGCAGCCGCGCTGATTACGAAACCGGACGCCGATATTTACAGGAACTGGCGCGCAACAGCGGCGGCAGAATGTTTGAAGCCAATCAAAACAGCAATCTCGACGCGGCTTTTTCCGGCATCGCCGAAGAACTGCGCCGTCAATACTCGCTTGGTTATTACCCGGAAACGGTCGGCAAAGCTGGCGAGCGCAAACAAATCAAAGTCCGCGTGATACGCCCGAATCTCGCTGTGCGCGCCAAAGACAGCTACATCGTCGGCAAAACATAAATAAGTGGCAAGTGATAAGTAAAAACAGGAAATCTTTACTTATCACTTATCATTTACATCTGTTTTGACGGTTAAAAATATAGCGGCGGCGCACAACGAAATGGACGCGCTCACCAGAAACGCCGCTGTCGCACCCGCCCAATTCCACAACGCTCCGATTAAAAGTGAGGCGGGGAAAACCGTAATACCGAACGCCAAATTGTATAATCCGAAAGCTGTGCCGCGTTTTCCCGCCGGAACTAAATCGGCGACGAGCGCTTTTTCCGCGCCTTCTGAAAGCCCGAAATAAACGCCGTAAATTATAAACAAAGCCCAAGCCTGCTGCGCCGAATCGACAAACGCAAAGCCCGCGTAGACGAGCGCATACAAAATCCAGCCGGAAAAAATCAATTTCTTTCTGCCGAGTTTATCCGACAAACTTCCGCCGACGAGCGAGCTGACGACTTTGCTGATGTGTAAAACCATCCAAAGCAGCGGCAGGGTTGCAGGCGCGATTCCCGATTGCTGCGCGCGCAGCAGCAAAAAGGCGTCGGACGAATTTGACAAGGTGAAAAGCGCGATGACGAAAAGAAAGCGTTTGAAATTCGGGTCAAATCCTTTGAGCGAAAGATTTATTCTCGGCTTTTCGGTTGTTTCAATTTTTTCATCTTTGACCAGAAAAATAATTACAAATAAACCTAAAATTACCGGAATCGAAGCGATGAGAAAAACCTGTTTATATTCGTCAATCGTCGGAATTTGCGCGTTTGCCGCGTAAAAATAAAGCAGCGTCGAAGCGATAATCGGACCGAAAACCGCGCCCAAATGGTCGGCGGCGCGATTAAATCCAAAAGCCAGCCCGCGTTTTTCCGGCGGCACGGCGAGCGCGAGAAGCGCGTCGCGCGGCGTTCCGCGAATACCTTTGCCGACTCTATCGGTCAAGCGCACGACTAAAACCTGTTCCCAACTGCTAACAAAAGCGAGAAACGGACGCGTAACACTCGCCAGCGCGTAACCGCTGAAAACAAGGAATTTGCGCTTTTGAAATCGGTCGCTGATATAGCCGGAAAAAAGTTTCAAAAGGCTCGCCGCCGATTCCGCCGCGCCTTCAATCGCGCCGATGGCAAACGGCGACGCGCCGAGGGCGAGAAACAAAAATGTCGGCAACAAGGGATAAATTATCTCGGAAGATGTGTCATTGAGAAGGCTGACAAGACTGAGTGCGAGGACGTTGCGCGGAAGTTTCGTATAGCGTTCGTAAAAGCGCGGCTTTGGCGGCTCAAGCATTTAATAAAAATTTTCAGCGAGTTTTTTTGACGGGAACGGCACGATTGTCCGAAGTTTTGTCCGCGCCGCCAAACCACCAGAGCGACGCGCCGCCGACAACGGCAATCAATAAAATAAGCGCGACAATCGCGGCGCGAATCGCCATTTTGACGGCTTTTTTCAGCACGAAAAATGTAACCGCCGCTATCGCAAACAAAAAAATCACAAAAGGTATCGCCGCTGTTTCCATATTTTAATTTTCCCTCTGTTTTTCTTCCCAAACCTTTTCCAGCTTTTCCAATTCTTCCTCGCTCAACGCGGCGTTTTCCGCCGGAAGACTGAAACCTTCGTCTGCCCACGTTCCGAAATCAATCAATTGACAGCGCTCGGAGCAGAACGGGCGAAACGGATTGCCCCTGTATTCGGTTCGTTTATTGCACGTCGGACATTTTACGAGTGGCATAACTTCAAATAAAATCGAATTTTAACATATAGAATTGAAAAATCGAATCGATAATCCGACGCTCAAAAATAATTGATTGTTGCGCCGGAAAAGTGTCATCATACAAAGTTTGAAAGCATTTTTGACATCAAAGCGAACAAATAATTTATAAAAGCGTAATTTTATAAAAGATTTTCCGAAGCGGAGGCAAAATAAAAAAATGGCGGATTATAAAGAAAAATTTGAAAAGTGGCAACGCGAAGCAAAGGAACGTTTCGACGATTTCGACAAACAAATCGGTTTTAAGGAAAAACTCGGCGAAAGCGCGAAAACATTAAAGGAAACGGCGGAAACTTTTAAAGAAAGCGCCAAAAAAATCAAAGCCGAAGCCGAACGCTCGGAAGTCGGAAAACAAGCCGCGCGCATCGCCGAAGAAACGGTCAAAAACGCGGGTGAAAGCGCGAAAAGGGCTTGGGACGCGAGCGAGCCGTTTCGCCGAGACGCAAGCGAAAAAACCGCGGACGCATTTGCCAAAACCGCTGTCGAAGCCGAAAGTGTTTTAAAAACCGTCGGACAAAAAGCAGGCGAAGCCTTTGACGTTGCAAACGTCAAAGCAAACGAAGTTTTCGCGGACGCGCGCGAAAGTTTCGGCGCGACGGCGAAAAGCGCGCAAAAAGCGTTTAACTTCGGCGCAAGCTGGACGCGCACGATTGATGCGGCAATCAAAACCGTGCGGAAAACTTCCGTCTGGATTGCGGAAAAACCGCTGCAAGCCGCCGCAACCGGCGCTTCGATGGCGGTCGGCGCTGGGTTAGGAGTAGTTTTTACCGGAATCAGTTCACACTGGCTTTTCAATTCTGCATTGCCCGCGTGGTCAGTCCAGAAAGCGAGCGAGCAATTTCAAAATTTCTTAAAAAATCAAGACGAACTCATCAAAAACGGCGACCTTTCGCAAGCCGAAGCCGAAAAAATTCAATTCGAGCGCGACATCGCAAAATACGTCGGCGCGCCGCTTCTCGGAGCATTTTCATTTGCTTCGGGCGCGGTTTTGATGACCAACATTTTCAATCCGAAAACAATTACGGGTGCGCCGATTGATTGGATTTTGCGCGGCAACCCGATTTTAGAAGGCGTCTGGTTTTTCGGCAACGGCTTGGTTTGTTTCAAAACCGGCTACGACTTTTTTATGTTCGCGCTCGAAGACGACGAAGACGTGCAGCGCATTGTTAAAGAAATAAAAGGAATGCTGCCCGCTTGAGAAAATGAAATTAGAAAAAACGTGAATAGATTTTGGTTTATCTATTCACGTTTTTTGTTTGAACTTCACAATTGTTTCCGGCGTAACGCAAAAATCAAGTTTCACGTCAAACGCCTGTGTGTCCGCGATTTCCGCAACCGGCGCGAAATAACTCAAACCGATTTTCACACAATCCACCCGACATTTTTTCAAAAACTTATCGTAAAAACCTCGTCCGTAACCGACGCGAAAGCCGCGCGCGTCGCAACAAAGAAGCGGAACTAAAACCGCGTCGATTTTTTCCGTTTTGACTGTTTCGTTTCCGTTTGGTTCACGGATTTGCCAATGGTTATCGACAAGTTTTGTTTCGGGCTTAAAAATTAAATTTTCTATTTCGTTAGTTTGAAAATTTACGCGCGGCGCGAGCGTTTTTATGTGCGGAAATTCGCGCCAAATCCGCTCAAAAATTATTTTTGTGTCAACTTCATTAAACTTTTCAATCGGAAGAAAACAATGCAGAAAATTGATTCGGCTTAAATCGAAACTTTGAAGAAAAAGATTTGAGATTTGTTCACTTTTCTCGATTCTTTCGGTCACCGAGAGATTTTTTTGTTTGGCAAGATAGATTTTGCGAAGCTCAGCTTTAGTCATTTTCGCGGTATTTCTGCAAAAAGCACGGGCAAAAGCGTTTTTCAAACATCGTTTCCGTCCGCAATTATAATTATTTTTTTTATCTTTCAACAGCCGCTTTTATTTCTTTCAGTCTATCAGGCGCTTTCTCAATAGAATTTGCATTGTCATATCTGTAAATAGGATTTTGTTTTGCTAGAGCTAAAAACTGATAAATGCAATTCATCTGAGCAGATGTAAATAAGCTAAATTTTTCTATCCAATACGAAGAAATATCACCATTTTTATTTTTCCAAGTTTTGTCGGGTGTGAGGGCGTAAAGCGTGAAGCCGCAAATGTCTGAAAACTCATCATCAAAAATATTTAGCGTATAAAGCAAATATGCAGGCAGAAAATAATTAAATGCTTGAGGCGAAAATAAAGGAATTTGACCGAAATTATTTTCGAGCAGCTTATTACTTGCTTCTTGCCATTTTACATTTGCAAAATCCTTTCTCACGCTGCGACATTCTTCGCATTCGTGTAAAGCGATGTTGTCTTTTGCAGGTTGCTCCGTTTCACTAAATGCTTTGATAATTTCGTTTTTGAGACGCTCGATTTTTTCTTTGTTTTCTTCTATGAAAGAAATTTCATCACTCATAATTCCTTTACAATCCAGCCGCCGCCGCCGACTTCTTCGCCCGCGTAAAAAACCGTCGCTTGTCCGGGCGTTATTGCGCGCTGTGGTTCGTCAAAAACTATTCGGGCGCGGTTTTCGGGAAGCGGAAAAATCGTCGCGGGCGCGGGTTCGTGGCGATAGCGGACTTTTACCGAAGCGCGAACTTCCGTCGCAGGTTCGTCGAACGCAACCCAATTGACGCCTTTTGCCGTAAATTCCAAACATTCCAATTCTTCCGCTTCGCCGACGACGATTTGATTTCGAGCGCGTTCAATTTGAATGACATAAAGCGGTTTTTCGTGCGCGATGCCAAGCCCGCGCCGTTGTCCGATTGTGTAGCGGTGAATTCCTGAATGCTCGTTTAATTTTTCGCCTTTCGCGTTCACGATGTCGCCGCTCGCCGGAAGCTCGTCCGAGCGGTTTTCGTGCGCTAAATAACGGTCGATAAATTCGGCGTATTTGCCGTCGGGAACGAAACAGATTTCCTGCGATTCCTGTTTTTCGGCAACATAAAGATTCGCGTCGCGCGCGATGTCGCGCACTTCGCTTTTCAACATTTCGCCCAATGGAAAATAGGCGCGCGACAATTGGTCTTGCGTCAATTCCCACAAAAAATATGATTGGTCTTTCCAGTGATTACGCCCGCGAAACAGGCGATAACGATTGCTTTGCGCGTCGTGTTCAACGCGCGCGTAATGTCCGGTTGCGACTTTTTCGCAATCGAGACTTTGCGCCAATTTATCGAGCGACGAGAATTTAAGACGCGAGTTGCAGGCGACGCACGGAATCGGCGTTTCGCCGTCAAGGTAACTTTGCACAAACGGTTCGACGACCGATTTTTCAAAATCGCTTTCGAGATTTAAAACGTAAAAAGGAAAACCAAGGCTTTCCGCCACGCGCCGCGCGTCGTAAACGTCGTCGAGCGAGCAGCAGCGCGACGGCAAACTATCGCCGTTTTCGTCCACGTTGATATTGCGCCGCTGATTCCACAACTGCATCGTAAAACCGACGAGTTCGTGTCCCTGTTCTTTCAAAAGCGCCGCCGCGCTCGAAGAATCGACGCCGCCGCTCATTGCTACCGCTATTTTCATTTTATTAAAAAACCCGAAATTATTTTGCCGCGTCCCGACAACTAATGCTATTTTCGCAAAAGCGATTTATAATTATAGCAAATGCGCAGAATTTGTTAGAGAAACGCCGATTATGAAAAGATGTCCGCAATGCAGCACGGTTTTTGAGAACGAAGTCGCTTATTGTCTGAACGACGGCACGCCGCTGGTTGACGAAAATTTTTCGCTGCCTTCGACCGAAAGCGATTTTGAAGACGACACGGTAATTCGCCGCGAGCCGATTGTCGTTGATTTAGCGGGACAAAACGCCGCGCCGCGAGAAAATATAAATCAACAAATATCGCCGCCGCCAATCGAAAACGTAGTCGTCAGAGTTCCGGCAAAAAGCGATTCTAAAAACGCAGCCGTTTATCTCGCGCTCGGCTTGCTGCTCGGCGGCGTGCTGGTTCTGGGAACTTTGATTTTAGCGCGAAATTTTTATTCGGGCGGCGCGACGACAAACGGTAATTCAAAACAAATCTCCGTTAATTTTTCCCAGACGAACGCAAAAGCGAAAAATTCCAATTCGACGCTAGAAAATCGCGCGGAAAATAAAAATGTTTCCGAAACGCCGACGATAACAATCGGTATCCACGAGCAGCGAACCGACGCCGACGACGAAGAGTTTAACGGGCGCGTGATTGCTCAAAACGCTTACGTGCGCTCGTCGCCCGCCAAAAGCGCAACGCAAATCGACGTTCTGCCGCTTGACGACCGCATCGACATCGACCGCCGCGAAAACGAAAGCAGCCCTTGGTTTCACGTAACCTGCGAACACGGCGCGAGCGGCTGGATGCACGGCGACACGATTGAATACACGAAGTAAGTTAAGAAGTGATAAGTGAAAGGTGATAAGTAAAGAAATTCTGCTTTTACTTATCACTTCTCACCTTTCACTTATCTTGGCACTTCGACCGTTTTGATAATATCCGAAATTATGGCGTCCGATGTTGCGCCGTCGAGTTCGGCTTCGGCGCGCAAGGCGAGACGATGGCGCAGAACCGGCAGGGAAACGTCGCGCACGTCGTCGGGCGTCGGAAAATCGCGCCCGTGAATTGCGGCTAAAGCCTTTGAACATAACAACAAAGCAACCGAAGCGCGCGGGCTTGCGCCGTAGAGAATTGACGGATGCGTTCGGGTTTTGCCGACGATTTCGACGATATATTTCCGCACGCCAGTTTCGGTTCGCATCGCTTTTATTTCGTCGCGAGCGTTCGCAATAGCGTTTGCATCCGGCAAACTCCGCAAGTCAACTTGTTCCAATTGCCGCGAATTAAAGCCTTCGTCCCAGCGCGAAACAATTTCGAGTTCAGCGTCCTGCGGCGGATAATCGATTAAAATTTTCAGCAGAAATCTGTCCAATTGCGCTTCGGGCAGCGGGTAAGTTCCTTCGTATTCAATCGGGTTTTCCGTCGCAAGAACCGTGAACAAATTCGAGAGTTGATAACGCTTTCCGTCGATTGTCGTCTGCCTTTCTTCCATCGCTTCAAGCAGCGCGGCTTGCGTTTTCGGCGGCGTGCGGTTGATTTCGTCCGCTAATAAAATATCGGTAAAAATCGGACCTTCGCGCAAAGAGAATTCCGACGTCTGCATATTGAAAACGTTTGTTCCAGTAATGTCGGACGGCATCAAATCGGGCGTGAACTGGATGCGCGAAAAATTTGCGCCGACAATGCGCGCGAGAGTTTTAACGGTTAAAGTTTTCGCTGTGCCGGGAACGCCTTCTAAAAGAGCGTGTCCTTCGGCGAGAATGGCTACGAGAATTTGTTCGATAACCGCGTCTTGCCCGACGATGACTTTGCGCAGCTCGTTCTGAATTTGCGCGACTGTTTCCGGTGTAAAAGTCAGCATAAAAAATTAGTTGCTGTAGATTTTGTAGATATTTAACCGCAGATAAACGCCGATAAAAGACAGATAAATCTAACAAATCAATTGTATTTATCCTAATGCGAATCAGTAGTTGAAAAGACAGACAAACAGGTTGATTGGTAGAATTTTCTTGCTTATGGAAAATCAACTGATTCAACTTTATTTGTTTGTCTGCCGGATTTACGATACCCGTTCCAGCACT